>OOCB01000023.1_pt1 | contig 229455 bp, 190 predicted proteins | sample 1671351 | NCBI WGS metagenome assembly OOCB01 (sample SAMN06348148, study PRJEB24527) | human gut metagenome | biome: human gut; feature: ankylosing spondylitis patient; material: feces | host: Homo sapiens | place: China | collected 2015-10 | reverse complement strand
CAGGAGGCATTTGCAGGGGAATCACAGGCAAGAAATAAGTATACCTATTTTGCTTCTGTAGCGAAAAAGGAAGGTTAGTATAGAAGGTATGATGGTATGAAGATATTAGTAATTCCTGATGTTCATCTTAAACCGCAGATGTTTAAACAGGCTACAGCTCTTATGCATCAGGGAATTGCCGATCGAGCGGTATGTCTGATGGACATCCCTGATGATTGGGACAAGCAATATAATGTCGGACTTTATGAAGAAACTTATGATGAGGCTGTTCGGTTTGCAAAAGCATTTCCGGAAACAGCCTGGTGCTATGGGAATCACGATTTGAGTTATCTGTGGCATTGTCTGGAGAGCGGTTATAGCTCCATGGCTTCAATGACAGTGCAAAGAAAGTTGTTGGATTTGCGAGAGGCTGTTCCAGAAGATAATCCCATTAAATATGTTCAGAGAATAGACAATGTTCTCTTTTCTCATGGAGGCGTACTGAATTTCTTTGTAGAGGAATATGTTCCGCGAGCAAAATATAATGATGTGGATGCTGTGCTAGAGACGATTAATCAGCTCGGAAGAATCGAGATGTGGAATGATGCATCGCCGATCTGGCTGAGACCACAGCATTCAAAAATGAGATTATATAAGCCACGTAAGTTGTTGCAGGTTGTAGGTCATACACCTATGGATGCAATTACGAAAGAGGGAAATCTGATTAGCACGGATGTGTTTTCAACTTACAGAGATGGAAAGCCGATTGGAACAGAGGAGTTCCTCTTGCTCGATACAGTGACATGGGAATACTCCGGAATTAAGATGTAGAATCCGATACGTAATTGGATGCATATTATAACAGACATTATTACGATGATGTCCGGGGAACGAGTGAAAGTAAAAACGAAATCGTATCAGAATGATATGGTGACATTTAAAAATAAAGATGACGTTTTAACTGCACTGATTCACTTAGGCTATCTGGCATACGATTGAAGAGAACAGATGGCGTACATTCCAAATGAAGAAATCCGCAGCGAGTTCACGGATGCGGTAAAAGAACATCAGTGTATCATTGAGAAGTATGAAAAATAAAAAGGAGTATGAAAAGATGTATTACGTACCAGACGGAACCAAAACATGTGGTTATTATGAATGCAAGAAATGCGGCAACCGCTTTTTATCCCTTCAGACGATGGAAAAAATCCCATGCCCGGACTGCGAGGCGGAGGTGGATTATGAAATCGGACCTGGCGAATCTTTGGAGGATGTGCTGGACACCGCAGTGCTGCTGCAAAAAATTGAGGGCGAAGAGGAAGTGGAAAAGATGGATGCACTCTTAAGTCTTGCGATTACCGGCGGAGATTTTGACTGGATCTGACATAACAGAGCTTTTTCAAACACGCTCCAGACAGGTAGCGGATATTTGATGAATGCCAAGTCTTGCGTTCGCTCTGAATTTTCACAGAATTTTGCCGGAGTTTTTCCGCGATTTTAAAAGAAAACAAAGAAATTTCAAAGGTTCATGAGAAAAATATTCAGAAACAGCCGAAAAAATATCGGTGAAATTGTGTAAAATTGACAGAATTGATGCAAAAGACCGGAAATTATCGAAAAATTTAAGGATTGACAAAAAGTGGGAATTCCGCTAGAATATGCCTATGTTGAAAAACAGCAGAGAAAAAGAATAGAGTAAAGATAACGCAACGGAGCGGTTCTGGGAATAGAATCACTCCGTTTGTAATTTTCTCCCTTTCTCCAAGGTTTTATTTCTCCCAAAAAACACTCTCAGAAAACCGGAAAACGCTCTGTCTGTTTTTCAAGATAAACTCCATATAAGTAGTGGATTCGCGAAGGCGCGGTACGAAGGGAAAGCTTCGTGCCGCGTTTTTCAATCCAAAGGAGAAACGTCAGTAAAGAGTTCGCAACGGGGCGATCTGGAAGGAAGATTTCCAGATCGCTTTTTGATTTTACCGGAAAGGAGAAAGTCCGATGGAAAACACAAACGTCTTATTTGACCGAAAGCGTCTGGTCCGGTTGATCGTTCCCTTGATTGTGGAACAGGTGCTGGCCGTTACCGTCGGTATGGCAGACATGGTGATGGTATCCGGAGCCGGTGAAACGGCTGTTTCCGGAATCTCACTTGTCAATACGATCTGCGTACTGCTGATCGTGATTTTCACATCGATGGCAAGCGGCGGTTCCGTTGTCGGAGCACAGTTCCTCGGAAGCGGGGATAAGAAAACAGCGTGTCACGCAGCCGAACAGCTCGTGATGATCTGCGGACTGATTGCACAACAGGAGGCGAGGCGTATGAAAGAAGAAAACTATGAGGTAGTCGTTTTTCAGGGAGACCCGGGAACCATCGATCTGACGTACGAAGAAATAGAAGCAGAGTGGAACAAAATGCTGCAGACCGTACCACAGATCGGAAAGTTCCGTATCATCCATCAGGAGAAAAAGAGGTACACCTTCGAAGATTACAGCAGTCAGATCGGGAACGCCGACGCAGCACTTGGTATCTGGGTCCACAAAGGAGTGATCAACGAAAAGCTCTTTGAAGCGCATCCGAATCTGAAATATATCGCAACGCTGGGACATGGATTTGAAGACTTCGATGTGGAAATGACAAGACGCCGGGGCGTGACCATAACGAATACGATTTACGGCGATGTCACCATTGCCCAGTATGCGATGGCACTGCTCATGAACATCTGTCATAACGTGACGGTACAGAGCGATTACACCAAAACAGGGTACTGGAAAGAAAAAGAAACGAATCCGCAGGCAAGCTACAATCAACTGTTCGTGCCGCAGATTGAGCTCTACCAGAAAACGATGGGAATCATCGGACTTGGCGCGATCGGCCTCTGGACGGCAAGAATGGCAAAGGGCTTTGGCATGAAGGTCATCGCAAACAGCCGTCACAAAAAGACGGGGCCGCAGTATGACGGCATCGAGCAGGTCAGCATGGAAGAAATTTTCGAACGGTCGGATGTGATCTCCATTCACTGTCCGCATACGAAGGAAACAGAAAACCTGCTGAACCGTGAAGCATTTGCCAAAATGAAGGACGGTGTCATCATTATCAACACCGCGCGGGGAATCATCATCGATGAGGAGGCGCTTCTTGAGGCGCTGGAATCGAGAAAGGTTTATATGGCAGGACTCGATGTTGTCGCAAATGAGCCGCCGCAGTATCAGATTCCGCTGATGCAGTCGCCGTACACCTTTATTACTTCCCATATCGCCTGGCAGCCGAAGGCAGCAAGACTCCGTGCAGTAGATCTGGCGGTGAAAAACTTCCGGTCGTACCTGGAGGGAATGCCGACAAGTGTGATTAATTAAAAACAGCGGATTGTGAAAGCAGATGCAAAAAAACGACTGTAAAAACAACTGTAAAAACAGCAGAGCTGCGGAACAGTCCAGGCATGAAAGAAGAGGTTAGAAAATCTGTCAGAAAACAGATTTCTATATAGAAGCAGCAGAGCCGGTAAATGAATGGAAGAGAAAACCGGGAAGGCGGATAAAAAAGAAATCCGCAGCCGGAAAAATCAGAAGCTGTACAGGGACCGGTTCGGAAAGGGAGGGAAAATCATGAAAAAGCTGGAAATTGTAATTCGTCCGGAGAGCCTCGAAAACCTGGAGCTACTCCTCGAGGAGCAGAAGGCAAACGGTATGATGATCACAAATATCCTTGGATATGGAAATCAGAAGGGATATCGTCAGATGTACCGTGGAGCGGAAATCGTGGCCAAAATGCTTCCGAAGGTTAAAGTGGAGACCGTTGTGGAGGACGACAAGGTTCCGAAAATCGTTGATTTTGTTGTGAAAAACCTGTCAACCGGAAACTACGGCGATGGAAAAATTTTCGTTTACGATGTCGAAGATGCAGTGCGGATCCGGACAGGTGAGCACGGCGAACAGGCACTTTAAAAAATCTGAAAGCCACCGTTTCAGAAGATCTGCAGACGGGAACAGGTAAGATGGGAATGAGGAGGAACTTATTATGGAAAACACACAGGTATTACTCAATATCGTATGGACCATGGTCGGAGCCTTTCTGGTGTATTTTATGCAGGCCGGATTTGCCATGGTGGAGACAGGATTTACAAGAGCGAAAAACTCAGGAAACATTCTGATGAAGAACATGATGGATTTCGTGCTCGGCTCTATTTTCTTCTTTATCATCGGATTTGCGCTGATGTTCGGAGGAAGCAATGCTTTTATCGGAACCGCCGGTTTTTTTAATCCGAAATCGCTGGCAGATGCAGACGGCATGTTCAACGGACTGCCGATCGGCGTATTCATGATTTTCCAGACCGTGTTCTGTGCAACATCGGCAACGATTGTATCAGGAGCTATGGCAGAGAGAACCAAATTTATCTCTTATCTGATTTACTCCGCAGCGATCAGCGTTTTCATTTATCCGATCACCGGACACTGGATCTGGGGAGGCGGCTGGTTAAGCCAGATCGGGTTCCATGATTTTGCAGGATCTACCGCAGTTCATATGGTCGGCGGTCTGTGTGCCCTTGCCGGTGCAAAAATGGTCGGACCTCGTATCGGAAAATACACAAAAGAGGGAAAACCGGTTGCTATTCCTGGTCATAACCTTCCGCTTGGAGCACTTGGTGTCTTTATCCTCTGGTTCTGCTGGTTCGGATTTAACTGTGGATCTACCACAGCAGCAACCTATAATCTTGGCGACATTGCCATGACTACAAACCTTGCGGCAGCAGCAGCAACACTTGTTACCCTGATTGTTACCTGGGTACGTTATGGAAAACCGGATATCAGTATGACAATGAACGGCGCACTGGCCGGACTGGTAGCTATTACAGCAAGCTGTGATGTAGTCAATGATTACGAGGCACTGTTCATTGGAGCAGTTGCAGGTGTTGTCGTTGTATTCGCAGTTGAATTCTTTGATAAAGTCGTAAAAATCGATGACCCGGTTGGTGCAATCAGTGTACACGGTGTCTGTGGAGCACTCGGAACCTTATTCACCGGTATTTTCGGCGAGGGATGCAGCTTTATCACCCAGATGATCGGTTTTGTAGCAGTTGCAGCATATACCCTGATCCTGGCGTTCATTCTGTTCTTCGTCCTGAAAAAGACCATCGGACTTCGCGTAACCGAGAAGGAAGAGATCGACGGATTGGATATGCACGAGCACGGATGCAGCGCTTATGCAAACTTCCACTTCCATAATGATAAATAAAAAAGGATCAATAAAAAAGGTGGTGCGGATATGAAAAAGCTGACAGTTATTGTCAAACCCGCGAACCGGGAGGATGTCATCGACATCATGGAATCGTGTGCCGTGTACGGCGTGATGGAAACGGATATCACCGGATATGGAAACCAGAAGGGTTACCGGGTGATGTACCGTGGAACCATGAGCGGACCGAATGTACTGATGAAATGCAAATTCGAGACCGTCGGTGACGATAAGACAATTGAAGTATTAAAAGGCTTTCTGGAAAAGAAGCTGTGTACCGGAAATATCGGAGACGGAAAGATTTTTGTCGAGAAAGTGGCAGACGTCATCCGGGTTCGTACCGGCCAGCGCGGCGAGGAAGCATTATAAAAACAAAAGACAGTAAAAAGGTGCAAAGAGGCAGCCAGAGCAGATCGTTCGGCTGCCTCTTCTGAGCTAAAAAAGCCGGAACGGGAGGAATGCTGCATGGTAAGATACATCATAAAACGTTTATTCATCGGAGTGGTGACAATCTGGGCACTGATCACCATTACCTTTTTCCTGATTCGGATTATGCCGGGCAGCCCGTTCGAGGCGGATAATCTTTCCCGGAGCGCGATTGAACAGCTCGAATCGACCTACGGACTGGATGAACCCATGTGGAAACAGTATATTCTTTACATGGAAAATCTGATGCACGGAGATCTCGGCATTTCCTATAAAAAGAACGTTTCTGTTAATACACTGATCGCAAGAGGATTTCCGTACACGCTAAGCATCGGACTTCTCTCTATTGCGGTATCTGCATTCCGGGCTGGATCGGCATGGCTCGTCAGGTAAGAGGCCAGCTGATTGCCTTAAAGGAGCAGGAGTTTTCCATGGCAGCACTCGTCATCGGAGCAAGTGATGCGAGAATTCTCTTCCGTCACCTTTTGATCAATGCCATCGGACCGATCATTGTACAGATTACCTTCCTTGTTCCGAATGCCATTTTTACGGAAGCCTTCTTAAGCTTCATCGGAATCGGCATTTCTGCTCCGATGGCAAGCTGGGGTTCCATGGCACAGGATGCCCGTCAGGTGCTTACCATGCACCCGGGACAGCTGCTTTTGCCGACCATCTGCATCTGTATCACCATTTTCTCCCTGAACTTCCTCGGCGAGGGAATCGGCGATGCCTTTAATCCAAAGAAAACCAGGGGGTGAAGCGTATGAGTTTACTCGAAATCAGCCATCTCACAACAAAATTTGAAACGCAGCAGGGAACCGTCAGCGCAGTCCGCGATGTTTCCTACCATCTGGAAGAGGGCGAGGTACTTGGTATTGTCGGCGAGTCCGGTTCCGGAAAAAGTGTCGGCATGCTGACCCTGATGGGGCTTCTGGCATCGAACGGCAGAGTGGAAGAAGGAGAGATCCTTTTCGACGGAGAAAACATTTCTCCGCCGCACATGAAGGACCGGAAAGAAAAACGGGCTTATGAAAAGAAAATGCAGCAGATCCGCGGAAACCGCATCGGCATGATTTTCCAGGATCCGATGACATTTCTGAATCCGATCCTGAAAATCGGAATTCAGATGACAGAGGGAATCCGAAAGCATCAGAATTGCTCCAAAAAAGAAGCGGAAGCGAAAGCCATTGAGCTGATGCGGCAGGTCGGAATTCCAAGTCCGGAAAAACGGCTCGATCAGTATCCGTTCGAATTTTCCGGCGGTATGAGGCAGAGAATCATCATTGCGACGGCTCTGGCGTGTGACCCGGAGCTGATTATCGCAGATGAGCCGACAACCGCACTGGATGTGACCGTACAGGCACAGATTCTGGAGCTTTTGAAAAAGCTGACGAAGGAAAAAGGAACCTCTGTTATCATGATTACCCACGACCTCGGCGTTGTCGCTTCTATGTGCGACCGGATTGCCATTATGTACGCCGGCCAGATCGTAGAAGAGGGAACCGTCGATGAGATTTTCTACGAACCGCATCATCCGTACACGAAAGGTCTTCTGAACAGTATCAACAATTCGGCAAAGGATAACGACGAGCCGCTCGCTCCGATTCCGGGAACACCGCCGGACCTCTTAAAGCTTCCGAAGGGCTGTGCATTTATGAGCCGCTGTCCTTACACTATGAAGATATGTGAGGTACAGGCCTCTCCGGTGACAACCTACAGCGAGACGCACTGCTGCAGATGCTGGCTGGAATGTATGGATGAAACAAAAATCACAGTTTCCGGGGAGGAGGCGGCGCTGGAGGACTCTATGGCAGGTAGCCATTTTTATCCTGATTTTGCAGCAGTACTGCTGAAACAGAAGGTAGCGGAGCAGTACGGATTAAAAGCAGAAAATGTACTGACAGGAGCCGGATCGAGTGCGATGATCGATATGATCGGACTGACCTTTCTGGACGATGGAGATGAGGTGCTGTTTTCCGCGCCGACCTACGGGGCATTTGCCGACATGGCGTATTTAAATGGCGGTGTGCCGGTCTCCGTACCGGTAACCGAGGAGCAGAAATTTAATCTCCCTGCCATGAAAGAAAAAATCGGTGAAAAAACAAAAATCGTGGTGATCTGCAATCCGAATAACCCGACCGGAACGTATGTGCCGATCGGGGAGCTGGAAGCATTCGCAGATACCCTTCCGGAGGACGTTCTGTTGGTGATGGATGAGGCATACATGGAATTTGCCACCGAGCCGGACTGCTGTAGTATGGTCGATTATATGAAAGCGCATCCGGAAAAACCGATTCTGGTTCTCCGCACCTTTTCCAAATATTATGCGATGGCAGGCCTTCGTGTCGGCTATGCGCTGGGCTCCGAAGAGCTGATTGGAATCATGCGGAAATGTTCCGCTTCCTGGAACCTGAATGTCTGTGCACAGAAAGCGGCAGAGTGAAAAAGGTTTTACGGTAAACGTTAAAAGATAGAATGAAAGAGAAAAAGACCGGATGAGAAGTAAAAAATCCGGTCTTTTTCTGCTGGTATGAGAACAGAAAAAGCGGATCAGCAGGTTGCATATTTCAGGTAAAAAAGGTATACTTATAAGTGATGAAAAGAGAAATATGTTAGCAGCAGCTAATAAGAAAAAAACAGAGAAAAAACATGGTTTTTGCAAATTAGTGCTTGCCATTCCATGAAAATTGGAATATTATATGTGCAAACGCCTATAGATGAAAAAAGATGTATCACATCCTGAAAGGGGAAAGAAAATATGCTTTTTAAAACATACCAGAAGATCACGACGTTATTTAAAGAACATCATGGATATATGAGCTTCGCAGACCTCAGAGATCATCAGGTGACCGTACTGCAGCTGGCAGAAATGGAAGAGGAAGGAAGTCTGGAACGATTTGCACGCGGCTGGTACTGGTGCAAGGACTGTGGTTATGAAAAACCGGAAGACTATCAATATATTGAAATTGCGAAAGTAAACCCACGCGCAGTCATCTGCATGGACAGTGCTGCATGGCTTGCCGGAATGCTGAAAGAAGAGCCGGCTACGATTGCAGTTGCAACAGCACGGACAGACCGAAAAAAAATGGATCTGGAAAATTTTGAAATCAGACGTTTTTATTTCCAGAATGCCGATGTCCCGGGCGAAATCTGTGAGAAAAAGACAGAGTTTGGTTCCTACAAATATTATTCTCCGAAGAGAACCTTCTGTGACTGTCTGCGCATGAACAATAAGATGCCGGAGGAAGTAAAAGAAGAAATCCTCACCTGGTGCCGGAAACAGAAATATTCCAAAGAAGAGATTCTGGAATACGCGAACAAGCTCCGTGCGGTAAAAAATATCGAGGAAGAGTATCAGAAATAAAATTTCACAGGAATAGATAAGGGAAACTCCCGACGGAAGATCTTATACGAGAAATTCTGCCGGGAGTTTCTGCGTGTATATCGGATGGTTACGCATACACGATTTCCTCGTATGTTCCCCTGTGTCATTCGCAAAAATCGCATAAAATGAGAAGCAAAGAGCAATACTTGACTAGCCGAACGGGAAACGTGGCGATACAATAGAGGCAACAAATTTCGGGAGGATTTTACCTATGAGTAAAGAGACGAGAGAGTATGCAAAACAGCTGGTTTCCCAGATGACGCTGGAAGAAAAAATGAGCCAGATGGTCTATCAGTCACCGGCGATCGAGCGTCTTGGCATTCCGGCATACAACTGGTGGAATGAAGCGCTGCACGGCGTGGCAAGAGCTGGTGTGGCAACGGTATTTCCGCAGGCTATTGGCCTTGCAGCAACGTTTGATAAAGAGCTGCTGCAGGAGATCGGTGATGTTGTTTCTACCGAGGGACGTGCAAAATTCAACGAGTTTTCGAGAAAAGGCGACCGCGGCATCTACAAAGGCCTGACCTTCTGGGCACCGAACGTCAACATTTTCCGTGATCCGAGATGGGGCCGCGGCCATGAGACATATGGTGAGGACCCGTATCTGACCGGTGAGCTCGGATGCGCCTACATCCGCGGATTACAGGGACCTGACCCGGATCACCCGAAGGCAGCGGCGTGTGCCAAACATTTCGCCGTCCACAGCGGCCCAGAGGCGATCCGCCATGAGTTTGACGCAAGAGTCAGCAAACATGATCTGTATGACACCTATCTGTATGCCTTCAAACGCTGTGTCAAGGATGCAAAAGTCGAGGCAGTCATGGGTGCGTATAACCGTGTCAACGGTGAACCGGCATGCGGAAGCAAGACATTGTTAAAGGACATCCTGCGCGATGAGTTCGGCTTTGAAGGCCATGTTGTCTCCGACTGCTGGGCAATCATAGATTTCCATGAGCACCACAGAGTGACCAAAAATGTAGAGGAGTCCGCAGCGCGTGCTGTCAACAACGGCTGTGACCTGAACTGCGGCGTTGCTTTCCTGCATCTGCCGAAAGCATACGAGGATGGCCTGGTATCCGAAGAGGCAATCACCGCGGCAGTTGAGCGCCTGATGGAAATCCGCATCCGCCTCGGTATGATGAAAGACTATCCGTCACCGTACGAAGATCTGTCCTACGATCTAGTCGAGTGCAAGGAGCATGTTGATCTGTCCGTCGAGGCAGCGAGAAGAAGTATGGTTCTGCTGAAAAATGAAAACAATATGCTGCCGCTCGATGTGAAGAAGATCCGCAGTATCGCCGTGATCGGACCGAACGCGAACTCGAGAGCAGCGCTGGTTGGAAACTATCAGGGAACATCGTCCAGATACATCACACCGCTGGAAGGAATTCAGCAGTATGTCGGTGATGATGTGAGAGTGACATACGCAGAGGGCTGTCATCTGTATAAAAATAAAGTCGAAGGACTCGGCGAGGACAAAGACCGTTTCAAAGAGGCTGTCATTGCCGCTGAGCACGCAGACGTTGTCGTTCTGTGCCTTGGACTTGATGCAACTGTTGAGGGCGAGGAAGGCGATGCCGGAAACGAATACGCGAGCGGCGATAAGCTGGGCCTCAATCTGCCGGGCTTACAGGAGGAACTGCTTGAGACAATCACAGCGGTTGGAAAACCGGTAGTCCTCGTTCTCTCGGCAGGAAGTGCCATCGACCTGTCCTGGGCCGAGGAGCATGTACCGGCTATTCTTGACAGCTGGTATCCGGGTGCGCGCGGCGGAAAAGCCGTGGCAGAGGCGCTGTTCGGCGATTATGCACCGAACGGAAAACTGCCGGTGACTTTCTATCAGGGAACAGAAAATCTGCCGGAGTTCACCGATTACAGCATGGCAGGACGAACCTACCGCTATACTGATAAAAATATTCTGTATCCATTTGGATATGGACTGACGTATGGAACAATTTCCTACAGCGGCGCAAAAACGGAGCAGGAGACGAGCGCGGTGCTCGACGATGTGACCGTGTGCACGAAGGTGAAGAATGAGAGTGCATATCCGCTGCATGAGAGCGTAGAGGTTTATGTGAAATACAAAAACGCACAGCCGGGTGAGCCAGGCTTCCAGTTAAAAGGCATCGCGTGCGTGGAACTGCAGGCAGGAGAAGAAAAAGAGGTTTCCGTGACACTGCATGCAAGAGATTTTGCTGTTATCACAGAGGACGGCGGATGTGTCGTACGGCCGGGCGAGTATGAAATCTCCATCGGCGGACAGCAGCCGGGCGAAAGAAGCCGCGCGCTGACAGGACGTGAGACAGAGATTCTGACGGTCAGAAAAGAAGGAAATGAAGAGAACGTCGAGTATTAAGTATTAGATAGAAATTGAAAAACGAAGAGGGAGGTGGAATCGTCTGCCTCCCTCTTTTGGTGACAGAATGGACGGCTTGGTGCGATGATCGCTGGAAATCTGCCGAACCTGCTTCATTTCCAGACCGGCGGACTGTATGGTGCTGCATCTTCGTGCACCGAAGGGAAAAGTGTCGGTTGAGGTGATGCTGAACCGTGCAAAATATTTTGACCGTACAGGAAAGGTCAACGATCACACGATTTATCTGAGCGGAAACCTCGGAAAAAATGCCCTGGAATTTGCCATGTGCCTGTCGGCAAAAGCAATGGGCGGCCGTGTGTATACCATGGGTCATACTCTGGTGATCGAAGAGGCAGATGAGGCCGTGTTGTACTTCGGCGCGGACAGTACGTTCCGTTCTGCGAAGGAAGAGGTTGCCGCATGGGAGCCGCGTGTGCAGGATGTGCTGGCAGAGAAAAATCTGTCCGGCGTTTTCAGCATATGTAAAGACTATAAGGCGATGGAGGAAAAAGAAGCTTCTTCTGCCAGCAGCAGGTGATAGTAATGCTCGGAATAGCGGCAGAGATAACCAGGCATTCCCCGATAAGAACTGGTTTCTAAAAACGCGGCTGCGACGCAGGTGCGGCATATCGGTTGCAAACGGCATTGACAGCATTGGGAACTTAGGGAAATCTTCTGTGCAGCGGCGGAAACTTTTTCCCAGGCGGAAATAAATCCAAGATCAAAAACAGGGGCGGAGATTTCGGATAACATCACACAGGGGAAAAGAAAGCCCTGCCAGTTGATGAAGAAGGAGCAGTTTCCGGCAAGACAGGAGATATGACCATTGCCCCGTGGAAAAGACGGATTGTTGACGCGGTGGATGGATTCATGAACGTACTGCCGGAAAATATCGCTGGTCAGCTGCAGTTTCAGTGTCTGCAGGGCAAGCGCAGCGGCGTCTTCCGGGTTCAGGCGGACCTGAGCATCAAAAGGAAGGGAGCGTTCCCGGACGGCGGGCATCATATAGTGATCGGCATGAACGGGGACTCCAAGCTTTTCTCCGAGAACAAAGATTTTTGGAAAATCATGCGCGTTCTTTTTAGTGACGCTACAGCTGATTTTGACATCAACGTTTCGTTCGCGGAGCAGACGGATGGCGCGGACGGTCTGATCAAAGCCCTGGGGGTAATGGCAGAGACGGTTATAGGAAGCGGCATCGGCACCGTAGAGCGTGATGTTAATGCGGCGCGGCCTGTACTCAGCAAAAAAATCAGCCCAGGATTCGCCCAGCAGGGTTCCATTGGTGTTGATGGTAAGAATCATGCCCATGTTTCGAAGCTCAAGATATAGTGTTTTGAAATCAGGAAAGAGAAGTGGTTCACCGCCGGTCAGAAGAAGAAAAAGTGTACCGGCTTTTTGCATCTGCTGTGCAAGCAGAATCCATTCATCAACTGTGCGGAGTTGTCCCTGACATTCCATTTCTGAACGGGACAGACGGACATAACACATGTCGCAGTTCATATTGCAGAGTGGCAGAAGTTCAAGCGCGCCGGTAATAGGAATGTGCTGCTGGCGCGCTTTCTGGAGAAAAGAACGCTCGAAGGTGGAAGCGTCGTTCATGTAGTTCATAAAGGTTCCTCCGAAAAAAGTGGTTTGATGAACCAATTATTAATAGGTATAGTAAAGGATCGAAACGAGTGGGTTCGATCCTTTTGCTGTGGTTTGAAAAATTATTATTTAGTGGAAAAATCAGGATTTGGCGGTTTCCCAAGTATTGATGTCTAATCTGGTAGTACAATGAACGTTTGTACCATTTTCGGTCCAGATGACAACGGGGGTTGCTTCATCATCGCGGGTAGACTGGTCATCTATAAAACCACTGATAAATCCACTATCAGATTCCGCTTCATGAGTCTTGTTACAAGGATGATATCCAGAAAATTGAGCTTGAGAGCCCCAGCCTCCCCATGAGCCTTCTTTTGCGATATATTTTTTTTGCCCAGATCCATCATAATAATAAACATTATAATTATGACCGTATTGTCCAGCATCGCAGACAAATTTATAAACTTTCCCGCTATCCCCGCAGGCCGCCACATATTCATTTGCAGCAAATTCCTGAACCTCAACAACAGGTTCCATCCACTCTTTCTTCATAACGATATAACCTCCTCTAATAATGCATACCTTAAAGTATCATGCACAAAATTTAAAGCAGAATTTTGAATCGTATCTTCCGCAGCCGCATATTCCTCTAACGCCTGTGCAACGACTTCCGAAATGGTACGTGGCTGCTGAAAAGCATTCCAGAGAAATGCGGCGGTATCGTTTGGAACCATCACTGCATTCGAAATCTGACAGGCAGTCCCAACGGGAATAATCGCATATTCCCCTGCAATTTCACGCAGTAGATAATCGGAATTGACACGATATTTTTTTTCATTTATCTTTTGTAACAAATCTGACCGGGTCGGAGAAGCAATCGGTTCCATCACAAACTCCCCTCTTGCAAAATGCTGTGCCTTTTCAGGCAGAAAGTATTTCTGCAGTCAGCAAGAAAAATATGTAGAATGTTTGCAGAAATAAATTACATTTATCATTACAAAAAGATTATAAAAGAAGAACTAGGAAAAGTCAAGTAAAAACTGGAAAAAGATGGGAATGTAATCTGCTCAAAAACGAAAAACAAATCGCTGTGTGCGGACACTCCAGCGGTATCTGTGCGTGAGCCGTCCGAGACGATTTGGAGAAAGATCTGACATACGATAACGAAAAAGAAAACGTATCCATTCCAAACCGCGAAGTCTCCCAGGAGTATATCAACGCAATCAGCAGATTTCCATTCTGCAATACAACGATGAAGACTCGCTGCGGAAGAATATTTTTATCATTATTCTCGGTTCCTGTGTGTTCCGTGTGATCTGGGTGTACACGATTTTCGCGTATTTCCATACCATTACGTCACTGTATCTGCTGTATATCTTTTCGTGGACAATTACCGGTGCGGCGGAGATCCTGTATTTCCGGCATGGCTATAAAACGCTGCAGACCAGTCAAAATAAATTACGTATTTAATTACAAAAAGGCTCCGAAGATTGACGGAGTCTCTTTTTTTTGTTATCATAAATGCGGAAAAAGGGATCGTGATACGTTGCGGAGAGAAGGGAAGATCATGGGGAGAAAGAGGAGTTTTTGATGGAAAAAACATTTCAGACAGGGAGTTTTTCCTTCCGGCTGAAGTTTCCGGAAGAGCTGGTACTTCCGGTGGATATGGAAAAATTTTTGGTGAAAACGGATTCTGCGGATTATACATATATCATTACGGCTGTCGACATATTGCCGGAAGCGGAGGGAGAGCTGATTGTGGATCGGGTCGATCTGCAGGTGTTTCATACAAAAGAAGGATTGGAGAGCCGCCGGATCGGTGTGAAAGGAGAAGCGCGTCCTTATGCATTCTACCGTGAGACTGCGCAAAATCGTGCGGAGGTTTTCGTCGGCAGGTGGTATCTGGCAGAAGTTGAAAAGTATGAAGTTGTTTTTCTTTCCCTCCTTGCCCTGGAGCGCCGTCTGGCAGAGCAGCCGTGCCTGATTCTGCACTGTGCATACACGGAGTATCAGGGGAAAGCAATGCTCTTTTCTGCACCATCGGGAACGGGCAAAACCACGCAGGCGGGACTCTGGGAACAGTACCGGGAAAGCCGTACCGTAAATGGGGATAAGGCATTGCTGGAATATGACGGCACAGCGTGGACAGCAAACGGCTGGCCGGTCTGCGGAACATCAGGAGTCTGCGAAAACAAAAAGCTCCCGGTCGGATGCATTGTAATGCTGAGCCAGGCAAAGACGAATCAGGCGTGGCGGCTGCGTCCGGCAGAGGCATTTACGAGTCTGTACGGACAGATCACCATGAACCGCTGGGACAGGGAGGGACTGGTGCACAGTCTCGACCTTCTCGAACAGCTTGCTGGAAAAGTTCCGGTGTATCATCTGGCGTGCGACATTTCAGAAGATGCGGTGAAAACGCTGGAGCAGGAGATCGGGACCGGTTCGTTCGAAAGTGAAACATATGCAGCTGCACTGCACAAAAACATGATTCAGAAAAGGGAGAAACATGCATGAAAATGATGGATACACGTGCCTATGTCGGAATGCTGAAAGAACTTGTAGAGCAGGGCAGAGAAGTGCGTATGGTGATTTCCGGGAGCAGCATGGCGCCGTTTCTGATTCATGGACGCGACAGTATTTTCTTCCGAGCGCCGGCGCGGGAACTTCGGAAAGGTGATATCGTATTTTACGAGCGGCCGGGCGGACAGTTTGTCGTGCATCGGATCTGCCGCGTTCATGCAGACGGTTATGACATAATCGGGGATGCACAGACGGAAATCGAGCATCATGTGCAACGGAAGCAGATCTTTGCACGGGTGACAAAAGTGGAGCGAAAAGGAAAAATACTTGTACCGGGAACGTTCTGGTGGGAGTTTTTTGCACGGGTCTGGATTCGCATCATCCCGCTTCGCCCGATTCTGATGCATGGATATGCCCGGTTATTCGGTGTGGATAAAAAGAAAAATGATGCGTGCAGAGAAAATGAAAGGAAAAGAAGATGATTACAGAAACAGAAACCGCATTCCTTGCGGTGATTTGTGCGTTTTTGACAGAAGAAAAAGCATCGCCGGCGGAAATTCAGGCGCTGACAGAAAAACAATGGAATCATCTGTTTGTCCTCGCGGCACAGCATTCGCTGCTGTCAGCGGTCTACGATGTTGTGGGCAAAACACCGGAATTTGCAGAGCTTTCGGACGAGCTTCGCAGACAGGTAAAAACGCAGGCAATGCAGAGTGTTTTGCAGCAGGTTTCGCGTACAGCGCTGTTTCTTTCCGATGAAAAGGAGCTGGAGCATCTGGGCGTGCAGCCGCTGGTGATGAAAGGAATTGTGTGCAGAAGTCTCTACCCGAAACCAGATCTGCGCCCGTCCGGGGATGAGGATCTTCTGATTTCGGCAAAGGATTTTGCAACAGTAGATGCCTGTTTTATGAGGAAGGGCTTTGTGCGGGACAAAGAAACCGCAATGCCAAATGGTGCCAAAGATGGTGATACCCCGGAAGAGATGGGCTACATTCATCCGAAAACAGGGGTCTTCTATGAAATACATACCAGGCTGTTCAGCACAGAATCCTCTGCCTATGGTTATCTGAATCGTGCATTTTCCGATGTTTTTGCGCATCCATCCAAAGTGGAAGTGCAGGGGCAGAGCATCTTTACCTTAGAAGAAACGCATCATCTTTTCTATCTTCTCTGTCACAGCTTCAAGCACTTTCTTCACGGCGGTGTCGGGATCCGTCAGATCTGTGACATGGTACAGATGATTCGTGTATATGGAAGAAAAATAGACTGGGAAATGTTCTGGCAGCTGTGCGAAGAGTATCACATGACGTGTTTCTGTATCAATCTGCTGGATATCGGCGAGCGCTATCTGGGCTTTTCCTATGAAGCAAGTGGGGCAGTCCGTGCCGCAAAGAAGCTTCACCCGGATTCCGAAGCGCTTCTGATCGATATTCTCGATGCCGGTTCGTTTGGAAAATCGAGTGCGGGACGGATCCACAGTGCAAACATTACCCTGTATGCGGCAGAGACCGGGGCGGAAAAGCACACAGCCGGGGGAATCTGGAAATCGCTGGTTCCGGAAGCTTCCTATATGAAAAACAAGTATCTCTATGCGGCGAGGTATCCGTTTTTGCTCCCGGCTGCATACGTGCAGCGAATCCTGAAATGGCTGGGGCAGGGAGAAAAAGAACAGAAATCGAGCATTGAAGTGGGTGCGGGACGTGTCGAGCTGCTGAGGAAATACGATATGATCCGTACCGCAGACGGGAAAAAGAGAGGAGACGCGCATGCAGGAAGAATCCAAAGAGAAAAGTAAAGACGCTCCCTTCGAGTCTCTCCGCATTCTGTCGGAGCGATGGAAAAACGGAACGTTCTCGGAAATCATCGATGACTGGAAATGGATTTTTGGCTACAGCGCGCGCTATAAGGGTGCGATTGTTTTTTATACGATTCTCGGTATCTTAAGCACTTCGCTTGGGCTTGTCGGCAGCGTGGCAGGAAAATACCTGATCGATATCATCACCGGATACCAGATACAGAAGCTCCCGCTGCTGCTTTGCATCATGATCGGAAGTACCGTGTTCAGCCTTGGGTTTGAGAGTGTCATCAACCGCATTTCAACGAAGCTTGGTATCGCCATCAACAACGACATCCAGGCGGATATTTTTGACAAAATCGTTGATGCGGACTGGCTGGAAATCAGCAAATACGCAAACGGTGACGTACTCAACCGTTTCAACGGCGACATTGGAACGGTCAGCGGCAACGCAATCAGCTGGCTCCCGACGATTATCATTGCCGTGTATCGGTTTATTGCCACCTTTTTCGTAATCCTGCATTATGACTGGGTCATGGCACTGATTGCTTTTTTAAGCGCACCGTTCCTGCTTCTGATGTCCCGGTTTATGATCCGCCGTCAGCGGGAATACAGCAAAGAAGTACGCGAGATGAGCAGTAATCTGATGAGTTTTGAGGTAGAAGCGTTCTACAATTTTGATACGATCAAGTCGTTTGGCATCGCACCGTATTACAGTAAAAAGATGCGCTGGTGGCAGGGACTTTTCAAGGATATCAGCCTGAAATATAATCTGTTTACGATTAAAACCAATATCGTAATGTCTATTCTCGGGAGTGCGGTGGAGTTTACGGCGTTCGGATACTGCCTGTTCCGTCTGTGGACGCACGACATTACCTATGGAACCATGACACTGTTCCTGCAGCAGCGGAGTAACCTTTCCGGCGCATTTGGAAACGTGATTTCGATTATTCCGTCCTTCCTCAACAGCTCCGTCTCGGCGCACCGGATCCGTGAGCTCGTAGAGCTGCCAAAAGAAGTTCATATCCCGGAGAGCGCCAAGCTCGATCCACTGGCAAAGGATGGCTTCCGGGTACAGATGCATGGGGTAGAATTTTCTTATATAGAAGGAAACAAAGTAATCACCAGATCGGAGTTTCAGGCCGCCCCCGGCGAGATTGTAGCGTTGGTTGGCCCGTCCGGCGAGGGAAAAACAACGATGATCCGCCTGATTCTCGGCCTTATCCGCCCGCAGGAGGGGGAAACCGTGATCATTGCCTCAAACGGAAAAACGGTTCCCATGAACGCCGAAACGCGTCATCTCTTCGCTTATGTGCCGCAGGGAAATACGATCCTTTCCGGCACAATCGCCGAAAATATGCGCATGGTAAAAGAGGATGCGACCGACGAGGAGATCATCGAAGCGCTCAAAATCTCCTGCGCCTGGGATTTTGTTCAGCATCTGCCGGATACCATCAACAGCCGCGTCGGGGAACGTGGCCGCGGTTTCTCCGAAGGCCAGTCCCAGCGGCTTGCCATCGCCCGTGCCGTCCTCCGCGATGCCCCGGTGCTGCTTCTGGATGAAGCCACCTCGGCACTGGACGTTACGACGGAACGAAACGTCCTCCGAAACATCATCCGTCAGCGTCCCAACAAAACCTGTATCGTTACGACGCACCGTCCGAGTGTCCTCGGCCTCTGCCAGAGAGTCTACCGTGTCATGAATGGAACCGTGGCCGAACTCGATGGGGCAGAAGGGGCAAAGATGGTGGAAGATTTTTGACAGAAAAAAGACACAAAAAAGACACAAAGGTCGGAAGAGTGATACTTCAAAGTCAAATCAGTTATAGAGTTGTAAGTCAAAATCCTGCTATAATACAACCATCAAAGGTCACACAACACGCTACGTGAAAAGGAGAAAAAGTATGAAGAAAAAAGTGTTAGCAGGCATTCTTGCAGCAACTATGGTATTTTCCATGGCAGCATGCGGAAGCACAGGATCCAGTTCTGATTCCGGTTCCTCCGCAGCTTCCGGAAGCACAGCAAAGACAGAGGAAAAAGGCGAGCCGTACACTGTAACTATGGTACTGCAGGGCAGCCAGCAGCAGGATGAAGAGAGAATCGAAGAAAAAATCAACGAGATTCTGGAGCCGGAGCTGAATGCAAAGCTCGATATCGTTGTTCTTCCGTGGGCAAGCGCATCTCAGCAGTTACAGCTGATGCTTTCCGGCGATGAGAAAATCGATCTTCTGTACACAAATGCAACAACAGCTGTACAGTATATGCATTCCGGCCAGATCATGGATATGTCTGAACTGATTGACAAATACGGCACAAACCTGAAAGATATCTATGGCGAGGATATTGCAAAAACAAATCAGATTGATGGGTTTGTCTATGGCGTTCCGAACCAGATCGAACGAGGCAGCATTCCAGCCATCTTCATGAGAAAAGACCTGGTAGAAAAGTATAATATCAATACCGATGAAATCAAAGAGCCGAAGGATATGGAGAAAGTATTTGAGACCGTACAGGCAGGCGAGCCTGATATGACAATGCTGTTCTCCAGCAACAACAGTGATACGCCTCTGAGCCGTCTGTCCCGCGCTGATGGACTTGGCGATGCCAACACGGGCGCTCTGATGGATCAGACCAACAGCACAACCGTAGAAAACTACTTTGCAAGCGACTGGTACAAGGAGACTGCAACTATGCTGCATGACTGGTATCAGAAAGGCTATATCAGCAAGGATGCCGGAACAAACACAGAAAACTGGAGAACCGTATGCAAAGCAGGAAATCTCTTCTCCTTGTTCTTTGCTTATCATCCAGGTACCCCGGTTGAGTTCCAGAGCTCCACAGGATATGAGTTTGAAATCGTACCGTTCTATGATCAGCCGATCATCAACTCATCCTCTTACGGCGGAATTATCTTCTCTGTAGCACAGAACTCCGAAAATCCGGAAAAAGCAATGCAGGTTCTCGATTATATCTATGGCAGCCCGGAGGTCATGAACCTTCTGAACTGGGGCGAAGAGGGAACCGACTACGTAGTAGAAGATGAAGAAAACGGAATCATCAACTACCCGGACGGTGTAACAGCAGACAATGCAGGCTACAGCTTTAACTGTGGATGGGAGCTTCCGAACCAGTTCATCGCATACAAATGGGATGGATCTGACCCGCAGCTCTGGGACAAAATGCAGGAGTTCAACGCTTCCGGTATCGAGTCGAAAGCACTGGGATTTGTCTTTGATAACAGCGAATATGCGGATCAGGTATCAGCCCTGAACAACGTAATCAGCCAGTACAACGGCGCACTTAGCAGCGGCTCCGGAGATCCGGAAGAACTGCTTCCACAGTTCCTGGAGGCACTGGACGATGCGGGAATCGATGATGTCATTGCTGCAAAGCAGGAGCAGCTGGATGCATTTCTTGCAAAGAAATAGGCTAATTTGTAAAAAGAACACGACCGGGGCGGAAGAAAATCCGGTGTGATACAGTAACCGAAGGCTCCACTCTTACTAGAAAAGATGTGGAGCCTTCTCTGTGAAAGAACCTGAAAAAACAGCCCTCATAAAAGGAGACACGCTTTATGAAAAAAGCAGAGGTTAAAAAAGGAAAAAAGAAAAACGTGCTGAAGGAATACTGGCCGCTTTATCTGATGATGCTTCCGGCACTTCTGTATCTGCTGATCAACAACTATATCCCGATGGCAGGTATGGTGATTGCGTTTAAAAAACTGAATTTTGCGAAAGGTATCTGGGCAAGCCCGTGGGCAGGACTTAAAAACTTCAAGTTCCTGTTTGCTTCCAAGGATGCATGGATTATTACAAGAAACACGTTGCTGTATAACGTTGCATTTATTCTTGTAAACATGGTAGTCGGAATTGCCATTGCGATTCTGATTACGGAGGTAAGAAACACAAAGCTCAAAAAGATATATCAGAGTGCGATTCTTCTTCCGTTCCTGATGTCCATGGTTATCTTAAGCTACATCGTATATGCGCTTCTGAGTGCGGAAAATGGTCTTGTCAACAACTCGATCCTTCCGTTGTTCCACATTGACCCGATTCAGTGGTACCAGAAACCGAAATACTGGCCGGCGATCCTGATTATCGCGAACTGCTGGAAGGGCGTAGGATACGGATGCCTGATCTACATTGCATCGCTGATCGGTATCGATCCTTCCTTCTATGAGGCTGCCAGACTGGACGGCGCAAGCAAATGGCAGGAGATCACAAAAATCACACTGCCGAGCCTCGTTCCGACCATCATCACCCTGCTGCTCCTCAGCATCGGAAGAATTTTCTATTCCGATTTCGGTCTGTTCTATCAGGTGCCGATGAACTCCGGTGTTCTGTTCCCGACCACAAACGTTATCGATACCTACGTATACCGTGCCCTGATTGAACAAGGAAATATCAGTATGTCATCTGCAGCCGGTGTATACCAGTCTCTGGTAGGCTTCTGTGTCGTAATGTTGAGCAACTGGATTGTCCGCAAAGTAGACAAAGACCAGGCATTATTCTAGGAGGATGGAAGTATGACAAATTCAAAAAAAGCAAAACGTTTCCAGTTCTGGATTAATGTAGTACTCATTCTGATTACCTTATCCATTGTACTGCCGTTTGTACTCGTATTTATTTCCTCGCTGACCGATGAAAACACACTGATCCGCAACGGATATTCGTTCTTCCCGGAGAAATTCAGCTTCTATGCTTACTCCTATATCATCCGCCAGGGCGAGAAAATTCTGAGAGCATACGGAATCACCATTTTTGTAACGATCGTTGGTACGGCTGCAAATATTGCGATGTCCTCTCTTCTGGCGTATCCGCTTTCTGTTAAAAAACTGCCGTACCGCAGAGCAATTACCTTTTTCGTATTCTTTACGATGCTGTTCAACGGCGGACTGGTGCCGACCTACTTGATGTATGTAAATTATCTTCACATCAAAAACACGATCTGGGCATTGATTGTTCCGGGCTTCCTGTTAAGCGCAAACAACGTGCTGATGATCCGAAGCTACTTTAACACCAGTATCCCGGACGCGCTGTTCGAGGCGGCCAAAATCGATGGCGCAGGACACATGAAGATTTTCACCAGCATCACACTGCCGCTTGGAAAACCGATTCTGGTAACCATGGGACTGTTTTCCGCACTTGGCTATTGGAATGACTGGACTAATGGTTTATACTATTTATCAGGAAATGACGGTCAGAAGCTTTACAGCATCCAGAACCTGCTGAACCAGATGATCACCGATATTCAGTATCTGGCAAGCGGAAAAGTAACCGGAAATATCGGCGCGGAGGTGGCAAAGCTGCCGACAACCTCCATCCGTATGGCAATCGCATTTATCGCCATGCTGCCGCTGTTTATCATCTATCCGTTCCTTCAGAAATACTTCGCAGAAGGTATCACACTTGGCGCGGTAAAAGGATGATTCACATGCGGAAATGAAAAAAGAGAAACACGTTTGTGTTTCCGGCATACAGCAGAAAAACAGTACAGACTCATGAAAACATGAGGTGTGCTGTTTTTCTGCTGTATTATCATAGTCAGTAAAAAAGATCCGTTCGCAAAAACAAACATGGAAAGCTTCCGAGCGTACCGGAACAGAAAAAAGGAGGAAACTTCATGCATATTTCAAAACAGACGAAAAAAACAACACTGGCGCAGCAGGGGCGTTATCTTTTGATCTGCCTGCTGAGTATGCTGCTGCTTTTTCTGGCTGGGAGCGTGCTTATTCTGAACCGGACGCAGCGGCAGGTATATGAGCAGCTGGAAGAGATTTCAAAGCTGTATACGGATGAGCTGGATAACCGTTTTTTTCGAATCAGCCGAAACCTGTTCTCGACTGTAATGGACAGCTCCAACCCGGATTCCGCGTTCTGGAAATATATGGATCTGATGGAGAAGGATCAGTATGAGGAATATGTCATCACACAGCTGCGAAAGAACTATGTATCTGCAGCGTGGGATTTCGGAACGGATTACAATGTTTTTCTCTATACGCAGAAGGATGAGAGCTTATATCAGCTGAGCATTTCTTCCGACGGGCGTTATGCCGTTGATCCGTATCTGCAGGAAGCGCTGAAGCGCCGGATCAGGAGTCTGTCCCAGCAGACGTATGCAGTCAAGAAAAAATGGACCGTGATGCGCCAGGGCGATGAGGTTTATATGCTCAAGGTAGCACAGAGTCAGGGCGTCGGATTCGGCTGCTACGTCAATCTGAAGACGATTTTGGAACCGTTCTCTGAGCTGTCTCTTGGGAAGAGCGGCTATGTCAGTCTCGTTGACCAGAACGGAAAAAGCATCGGAACACTGACGGAAAAAGGAATTGTAACGGACGGTTCGAAGCTTGATACCGGCAATTATACGTTCCGGCAGGAGCTTTCACAGGCACCGTTTGAAATACGGATTAAAATCTCCTGGACGGGAGTCTTAAATCTGATGACGGGAAGTGTGTTTGCTCTTCTCGGCGTTGCATTTCTGATGGTGATTGCCGGTTCCGTGCTGCTGTTCCATCTGAAAACAAAAATCCTGAAGCCGGTCGCTATGTTTACGGAAAATCTTCAAAAATATGACAATGGGGATCTCACCTATCAGATGTCGGAAGGAAATCTGGTAGAGCTGGAGCGGATTGACGATAAATTCCGAAACATGATTCATCAGATCCGACGTCTGAAGATCACGCTGTATGAGCAGGAGCTGGAAAAACAGAAAATCGAGATGGATTACCTCAAAATCCAGATTCGTCCGCATTTTTACATGAACTGTCTGAACTTTATTTACAGCATGATTGACTTCGGACAGTACGATCATGCAAAGTCGATGAGCCGTATTACATCCGATTATCTCGCCTATATTTTCCGCAATACAAGCGAGATGGTGCCAGTGACGGCGGAGACGAACCACTGCGAAAATTACCTCAAAATTCTGCTGCTGCGCTATCCGGAAAAATTCACCTATTATTTTGAAGTCCATGAAGAAGTGAAAGACGCGGTAATCTTCCCGTTTCTGATTCAGGTGTTTGTAGAGAATGCGGCAAAACATGCCCTGACGCTGGAGACGGTTCCGCTGATTTCCGTGACGGTTTACCCGGAGGACCGCGGAGACGAAAAGTATGTCAACATTTATATTTCAGACACCGGAAACGGCTTCCCGGAGGAGACGCTGCAAAGGCTGAAAGCAGGGGAAGATATTTCCGAGCATGGAAAGCATATCGGGATTGAAAACTGCCTGAAACGATTCCGTTATTACTATGGTGATACAGGAGAGATTCATTTCGATAACAGTCCGCTCGGCGGAGCGATTGTAGATATCCATATTCCATACAGGACAGGGGGAGAAGAACATGAAACTATTGCTCGTGGATGATGAAGAGTACGTGATTGAAAGTATCAAAAGAAACCTCGATCTTACAGAGACCGGGGTGAACGAGGTGTATACCGCGTTTTCCGTACAGCAGGCGAAGAACATCATGGGAATGGTGGACATTGATATTGTAATCAGCGATATCGTGATGCCGGGCGGAACGGGATTCGACTTTGTGGAGTGGGTCAGGAAAGAGGAGCTGAAGGTCCAGGTCATCTTCCTGACAAGCTATGCGGAGTTTGACTATGCCAGAAGAGCGATACAGCTGAACAGTGTCGATTATCTGCTGAAGCCCATTGATTTTGAAAAGCTGAAGGCGGCCGTGCAGCGTGCGGCGGAATCTGTTGCGAAAGAAAAGAAAATACAGGATCTCAGGCAGGAAAGCATCAAGTGGAATCAGAACAGAAAAATTCTGCAGCAGGATATCTGGAAAAATGTGCTGAAAAGCGGCTTCTCCGAGGAAAAATTCTGCGAAACGGCGGCACAGCGTCAGTTGCCATACGGACCGGGACACTATTTCCGGCTGATTTGTCTGATGCCGGAAATAAAGAGCAATAAGCGGGAAATGTGGGATACGGCGACCATGGAATTTGTGATCGAAAATGTGCTGTCGGAACTGTATGAGGAAACGGATATTGCGGTAGATACTGTTTTTTACCAGGAACCGGGCAGCTACTGGATTGTTACACAGTCAAAGGAAAAAGCATTCCCGCAGGACGGTGGACGGGATTGTGAAATTCTGCGGCAGTTTGTTGCGTGGATGAATGAAAAAATCTATCCGGAGCTGTGGTGTGGTGCCGGACAGTGGGAATCTGTGCGGGGGATGCAAAAGCAGAGCCGGAATCTTCAGAAAATGCGGGAGGGAAGCCTTTCCGTGCGGAACGAGGTGCTGTTTCTGAATGAATTTCAGGCTCCGCAGACCAGCTACGAAAATAAGGAGCTGGATGTGTGGAAAGCTCTGCTTTCGGAGGAAAAACCGGAGGAGCTGCTGGAGCGGCTGCAGAAATACCTTGACCGGACGGAACGGGAAGGAATGATTACCAGAGAATTTCTGGTAGCGCTCCGTACCGATCTGACCCAGGTGGTATATGCATGGCTTTCGGAACGGGAGATCAAGGCGTACGCACTGTTTGCAGATGCGGATATGGAAAATCTGCATCGGAATTCTCTTTACGGAAGAGAAGAGATGATGGAATATGCGGGGGTACTGGTTCGGAAAGCAGTGCAGTACAGACAGTACATCAACAAATCAGATTCGGTTACGAGTCAGGTATGCGCTTATATCGATGCACATTACCGGGAGGAGATTCACCGGGAGGAGCTTGGGGAGCTTGTCTTTTTGAATACCGATTATCTGTCCCGGATTTTTAAAAAAGAAAAGGGTATTTCGATCAGCAATTATATTATTCAAAAGCGGGTGGAGGAGGCGAAAAAGCTTCTGACACAGAGTTCGCTGCCAATTAATACGGTGTCGCTGTATGTGGGGTACAGCAATTTCTCGTACTTTACGAAGATGTTTAAGGACAATACGGGATACGCACCGCTGGAATACCGAAGAAGCTTTAGTGAAAAATAGCGGAAAGCCACCCTTCACATGTCCGGGAAATAACAGAGGATTTTATCACTTTCTTACGCACCGGAACAACAGCAAACAGGTCAGAATAGTGAAAGAAAAAGGTCGGATCAGGGGATATTTTTTTCAGATCAGATGTGGTAAAATTTCAGTATAAGATTCAGAAAAAACGGAAAAACGATATTTTTCTGACATTTTAGGGGTTTCTGAAGAAGCAGATACAGCAAAAACGAGGTATGGAGGAGAAAAAATGACCGAGCAGAAATTAAAAGAGCTTCTGGCCGACATGACGCTGGAAGAAAAAGTGAACCAGATGAGCCAGGTGGTGGGTGCCTTCTTCAATAAAGATATGGACATCACAGCCATGGGACCGATGGCGGATAAAGGCTTTACGCCGGAAAATGTAGCGCTTTCCGGTTCCATCCTGGGCAGCATGGGCGCAGAAACGTTAAAGAAAATCCAGAAGGATTTTGTGGAGCAGCACCCGCATCACATCCCGATGCTGTTCATGCTGGATGTCATCAACGGCTTCAAGACCATTTTCCCGATTCCGCTGGGACAGGGCGCAACGTTTGAACCGGAGCTGTCCGAAAAGTGTGCGGCAGTTGCTGCAAAAGAGGCAGCCGTTTCCGGCCTTCACGTAACCTTCGCACCGATGACCGACCTGGTCCGCGATGCAAGATGGGGCCGTGTCATGGAGTCTACCGGTGAGGATCCGTATCTGAACGGTCTGTTCTGTGCCGGAATGGTGCGCGGATTCCAGGGAGACGATCTGAAGGAGCCGTACAAGATTGCTTCCTGTGTGAAGCATTTCGCAGGCTATGGTGCTCCGACAGCAGGAAGAGACTACAATACGGTAGAGCTTTCCGAGCATACCTTCCGTGACTTCTATCTGCTGTCCTACAAAGCCGGCATCGATGCAGGAGCAGCGATGGTAATGACTTCCTTCAACACGGTAAACGGTGTTCCGGCAACCGGAAACAAGAAACTGATGCGCGGCATCCTGCGTGACGAAATGGGATTTGACGGTGTTCTGATTTCCGACTGGGCGGCAATCGAGGAGATTATTTACCACGGCTACTGCGCAGATCGCGAGGAGGCAGCTGTACGCTCAGCTGAGGCAGGCGTTGACATTGATATGATGACCGGCATTTACTGCGAAAACCTGTGCCGTCTTGTAAGAGAGGGTAAGATTTCCGAGGATCTGATCGACGAGTCCTGCATGCGTATTCTGGAACTGAAAAACAAACTGGGACTGTTTGAAAATCCGTATAAAGACGCAGACGAGACGAAAGAAAAAGAGGTCATTCTCTGCAAAGAGCACCGCGATCTGGCAAGAGAAGCCGCAAGAAAATCGTTTGTACTGCTGAAAAACGAAGAGAAAATCCTGCCGCTTGGCAAGGAGAAAAAAATTGCCTGGGTCGGACCGTATGTCCACAGCAGAAACCTGATGGGCGCCTGGTCCTTTATCGGAGATGCAAAGGATGTGACAAATCTGGAAGAGGCCGTAAAAGCGCAGGCAGATACGACAAACATGAGCTTCCATGCAGGTTCCCCGATGCTCGGCTCCGACATCCGTCTGGAGGGCTTCGGTGAAGCGATGGAGCAGTCCCATACACCGGAGGAAGAGGAGGCAATGCTTCTTGAGGCTGTAAACGCAGCAAAGGAGGCCGAGGTTGTCGTTCTTGCGATCGGTGAGGACCGTCTGCAGTCCGGCGAGGCAACCAGCAACGCGAACATCCGCATCCCGGAAATCCAGCAGAGACTGCTTGAGCGCGTTTCAAAAGTCAATGAAAACGTTGTCGTTGTCCTCTTCAACGGCCGTCCGCTCGACCTGCGCGATGTCGTATCGAAAGCAAAAGCCGTTCTTGAAGTATGGATGCCGGGTACCGAGGGTGCCAATGCAATCGCAGATGTTGTTTTTGGTGCATACGCTCCAAGCGGCAAGCTGACCATGAGCTTCCCGTACTCTGTAGGCCAGGTGCCGGTTCACTACAACGAGTATTCCACCGGAAGACCGCATGTGCCGGGCAAGGACAAAGACCGTTTCCGTTCCAAATACCTCGACATCCCGAACGCACCACTGTTCCCGTTCGGATATGGCCTTGGCTACACCAGCTTTGCAATTTCAGATGTGAAACTGGACAAGGCAGAGCTTGGCATGGAAGATGAGATTAAAGCCTCCGTAACCGTGAAAAACACCGGCGATACAAAGGGAACCGAGACCGTACAGCTTTACATCCACGACGTAGCCGCATCCGTGGTACGCCCGGTGAAAGAGCTGAAAGATTTCTGCAAGGTAACCCTTCAGCCGGGAGAAGAAACCGAAGTCATCTTCAAAATCACAGAAGAAGAGCTTCGCTTCCTGACAGAAAATGAGCGTGTAGAAAGTGAAAACGGTGCTTTCGAAGTCTTCATCGGAAGCGACAGCACGACAGAGAATAAGGCAGAATTTGTGCTGAAAAAATAAGAAGCAATACTGGGATGTAGCGTAAGCGGAATCAAGATGGGGGTCTGAATCGCTACGGAAAGATAAAAGAAAAGCCAGCCACAAAAAGCGAAAAGAATTTTGCTTTTGCGGCTGGCTTTTTTCTGCCGGTACCGTATTGACCCTTCTGTTAAAACAAAGTAAAATAGAAATTGGTATTGGGACGAAAGAGAGGAAAAGAAATGGGGTACTTAGGAAACAAGTTAAAGGGGAAATACCACAAAGACACATTCCAGACCGCCGTCAACATGGCGTGGCCGGCGATCGTGGAGTCGTTTTTCATTGCATTTGCGGGTCTTGTAGATTCGCTGATGGTAAGCTCGCTTGGCTCCTACGCAGTTGCCGCGGTCGGTCTGACGACACAGCCGAAGCTGCTTGGCCTGGCGTTTTTCTTTGCGCTGAATGTGTCGATTTCGGCTCTCGTTGCGCGGCGGCGCGGAGAGCAGAGGCAGGGTGCGGCGAATGAGACTCTGGTAACTGCGCTTGTATTTATTATCCTTGCGGCAGCTGCATTCAGTGTTGGATTTGTGGCGTTTGCAAGTCCGATTATCCATCTGTGCGGTTCAACGGCGGAGACTCATAATGGCGCAGTAACATATTTCCGTATCATCATGGGCGGTATGATTTTTAACTGTATCCAGATGGGGATCAACTCGGCACAGCGCGGTGCGGGCAATACAAAAATCACGATGCGCACAAATGTAACATCAAATATGATTAATATTATCCTGAATTATCTTCTGATCAACGGCCATTTCGGGTTCCCGGCACTCGGCATTCAGGGTGCGGCACTGGCAACCGTCACAGGAACGGTTGTCGGATGTGTGATGAGCATCCTTTCCATCACAAAGCAAGACGGATTCCTGAACCTTGGCTATATTCTGAAGAACAAAATTAAACCGACGCTTGCAGCGTTCATCAGCCTGGTCAGGGTCGGGTACAGTGTGTTTTTCGAGCAGGTTTTCATGCGGATCGGCTTTATGATGACGGCGATCATGGCGGCCAAGCAGGGAACCGATGCGATGGCGGCACACCAGGTCGGCATGAATATTATGTCGCTTTCGTTTGCGTTCGGTGACGGCCTCCAGTCCGCAGCGGTTGCACTGATCAGCCGGAGCCTTGGCGCAAAAAAGCCGGATCTTGCGAAGGAGTACGGCAGAACGTGCCGTCTGATCGGCGCGGGCATCGCAGTATGCCTCGTTGCCATTTATCTTTTCGGCGGAAGATGGCTGTACAGCCTGTTTTTCGAAGAACAGCATATCATTGAAATCGGTGTCAGCATCATCCATGTCATTATCTTCGTCGTCATTTTCCAGATCTGTCAGGTTATTTACATGGGATGCCTGCGCGGTGCGGGAGATACACTTTATACGGCAGTTGCATCTATGATCAGCGTTACATTTATTCGTACGATCGTTTCGTATCTCGGCGGTTACACGCTGGGGCTTGGCATCGTCGGAATCTGGTTCGGCGTGCTGGCGGATCAGATGTCACGGTTTATCTTTGCGACGATCCGATTCAAACAGGGAAAATGGGTGAAAATTAAGATTTAATCGAATCAAGCAGCGAAGCGGATTGCGAATATCCGCTTGACGTAACGATTCAGAGCCATGCGAAATGGTACTCTGAATCATTACCAATATAAAACTAAAACAGGAGGAAGCAAAACGATGTACAAATTTGACAGAGAAGCCTATGACAGGCGGATGGAGTGGTACCGCGACGCCCGTTTCGGCATGTTTATCCACTGGGGGCTTTATGCCATCCCGGCGCGCGGAGAATGGGTGCGGAGTACCGAGCAGATTCCGAAAGAAGATTACATGAAATATTTTGAGGAGTTCAATCCTGTTGATTTCGAACCGCGGAAATGGGCCAAGGCGGCGAAAGAGGCCGGTATGAAATACGTGGTTCTGACTGCCAAGCATCACGACGGTTTCTGCCTCTTCGACAGCCAGTATACCGATTTCAAATCCACCAACACGAAATGCGGCCGCGACCTCGTTGCAGAGTACGTTGATGCCGTCCGTGCAGAAGGACTGAAGGTCGGTTTGTATTTCTCTCTGCTCGACTGGTTCCACGACGATTTTCCGCACTATGGCGACCGGAATCACCCGATGCGGAACAACCCGGCATATAAAAACGATGACCGCGATTTCGACCGCTACCTGACCTACATGCACAATCAGGTACGCGAGATCTGCACAAACTACGGAAAGCTGGATGTGCTGTGGTTTGACTTCTCTTACGATACGCTGCGCGGCGAAGCATGGAAAGCGACGGAGCTGATCAAGATGGTGCGGAAGCTCCAGCCGGATGTGATTATCGACAACCGTCTTGAGGTGAGCGGAGAGGGCTACGGCTCTCTGGCGGCCGGAAATCCGACCCCGTACCACGGCGACTTTGTGAGCCCGGAGCAGATGATTCCGCCGAATGGCATCCAGGATGTGAATGGAAACGATATCGCCTGGGAATCCTGCGTTACGATGAACAATCACTGGGGCTATTGTGCCAATGACCACTTCTTCAAACCGGCACCGATGCTGATCAAAAAGCTGGTCGAGTGCGTATCGAAGGGTGGAAACCTGCTTTTGAACGTCGGCCCGGACGCCAGGGGAAATATCCCGGAGGAGTCGATCGAACGGCTGGCTGAGATTGGAAAGTGGATGAAGAAAAACGGAGAGAGCATTTACGGCTGCGGAAAAGCCGGTATTGAGAAACCGGACTTTGGCCGTGTGACGCGCCGCGGAAACCATCTGTATTTTCATGTCTATGAAAATACCGTTGGGCCGCTGCCGCTGCCCGGCGTGAAAAAAGAAGAAATCCAGGCGATCCGCTACGTCGCAACCGGCGCGGAAATCCCGGTTTCCACAAGCTGGGTACACAGCGATTATCCGACCATGGCATTCGCCGATCTCGGCGAAGACCCGGTATTGCCGGATGGAGTCGATACAGTCATCGATGTGATTCTGAAAAAGTAGAGGGTAAAATCGGATTTGATTCTGGAGCGTGTCTGAAAAAGCATTTCCGCAATCTGCCGGCTTCACTTTGCGGTATCTTTTTTTTCAGACACGCTCTAAAAGTCTTACAAGTTCTTACAAAATTCTGTATTTTTCGTTCCGCTGATTGACAGTTCTGGCAGAAGAATGCATACTGAAAAAAACACAAGATCACAGCCCGTGCTTCGAAATTTAACTGAATCAAGCAAGTAGCGAAGCGGATTGCGAAGATCCGCCTGACTCCTTTTCCTGCGCAGGGAAGGATAAGAGCTTTCGGAGTGAGAAAAGGGCAGTCTGTTTTTAGAAACGAAGCAAGAGAATGATAGCTTTGCTTTACAAAGAAAAAAGAGGGGGAATAAAACATGATTCGTCTGAACCACGTCAGTAAGATTTACGGAGACGGAAGCAAAAAAGCCGTCGACGATCTTTCCTGGGATATCGAAGATGGAAAGATCACCGGCTTCATCGGTCCTAACGGGGCCGGAAAAACGACAACGTTAAAAATGATCACCGGTATCTTAGCGCCGTCCGAAGGAACGATTGAAATCAATGGAAAAGATATTCAGAAGGATCCGCTCGAAGCCAAGCGCCAGTTCGGCTTTGTGCCCGATGACCCGGATGCGTTTCTTCGCGTCAGGGGAATTGAATACCTGAATTTCATGGCAGATATCTACGGTGTCGGAACGGAAGAACGTCAGCGTTTTATCGAAGAAACCGCAAAACGCTTTGAGATGGAAGAGAATCTTTCGAGCCGTATCATGAGCTACTCGCATGGCATGCGTCAGAAAATCATGGTGATGGGCGCACTGATCCACAAGCCGCCGGTCTGGATTCTCGATGAGCCGCTGACCGGCCTTGACCCGCGCTCCGCGCACGAGCTCAAACAGATGATGCGTGAACACGCCGATGCCGGAAACGCCGTGCTGTTTTCCACCCATGTGCTGGAAGTAGCGGAAAAACTCTGCGACCGCATCGCCATCATCCATCACGGCCGCCAGGTATACCTGGGTACCCTGGAAGAATTAAAAGCGGCCTATCCGGATCAGACACTTGAAAATATCTTTCTGGAGATCACCGAACATGCGTAACTTATGGATTCTCACCCGTTTCCTTCTGAAAAGCGGACCAGGAAAAAGCAATCAGAAGAGCGGAAAAAAGAAAGCATTTTCGGACGGAGGACGTATCGTTGTATACCTTCTGCTTGGTGTCTGCCTCCTTCCCGTGTCGGTCTTACTGTTTCTTCTGGGATATTCCGGCTATACCTTCCTGCAGCCGCTCGGGCTGGAAACCCTGCTGATCGAGTTCGTCTGTGCCATCGGCATGATGGTCATTTTCTTCTATGGCCTGCCGCTGTTTCTGAGCGAGTATTACATGGACTCTGACCTCGTAAAGCTTTTGCCGCTGCCGTTTACCCCGGCGCAGATTGTCGGTGCGAAAGGCTTCTGCTGTCTGCTGAACGAATACTATCTTATTGTACTGCTGTTCTTTCCGTTTCTGTTAGGGTACGGGATCAGCGCCAAAATGGGCATTTTTTACTGGATCAATATGATCCTCGCCTGCCTTATTTTCCCGGTTGTGCCGCTCGTTTACGCCGCAGTTTTGACGATGCTCGTGATGCGTCTTTTCAAAAATATCCGAAACAAGGATTTCTTAAGCTACCTCGGATTCGCCGCATCCCTGATTTTTGCGATCGGCATCAACGTATTTTCGCGCAGTATCGGAAATTTTGAAATGCAGGATATTATGAACCTGATGGAAAGCCAGAAGGGCACTCTGCGCGCCTTCCGGACCATTTTTCCGAACCTGCCCCTGATGACCGGAAGCCTTGCAGATGCATCCTTTCTCGAAATGATACTCTACATCGCTACAACAGCCGTCATCCTTGCTGTCTTTTTCGCCCTCGCCTGGAAAATCTACCTCCCGGCTGTCCTCGGCATGAGCGAAACCACCAGCGAAAAACGCATTTTATCCAAAGAAGAAGTGACCCGAACGGTCAAAAGCAAAAATCCGATCCGCACCTACGCGATGATCGAATGGAAAAAACTGTACCGAACCCCGGCCTGGTTCATGAATTGTGTTCTGATGCCTCTCATCTGGCCGGTCTTCATGCTTGGCATTGCCCTCGTTTCGGTCATTTCCAGCCTTGGCATGGCTAAAACCACCGGCCTTTGGACCCGGCTTGTCGCCGATGGCACCATATTCCGCCTCCTGAAAGGGGAACTGCCTGTCGCAGTTGCCGTCCTTACCGCCGCCGGAATCGCCGTCATGATGTCCATGTTCTGCGTGATCTCTGCCACAGCGATGTCCCGAAAGGGCAGCGAATACATCTATATGAAATGCATTCCGATGAGCTATCACGACCAGATCCGTGCCATGCTGGTAAGCGGCATCCTGATCAGTCTCCTTGGCACCTTGCCGTACGCTCTGGTCTTCAACATCATCGCGGTCGTTTTCGGTCTGCACCCGGCGACCCTTCTTTACACCACGGCGATCACGGTTTTATTTACCCTGTTCGTAAACTATGAACAGCTCCTTTTTGACCTTGCATTTCCGAAATTAAACTGGGAAAACGAAACCGCCGCCATAAAATCCAACAACCGCTCCCTGATCTCCGTCCTCATCGACCTCACCGTCGGCGCAATCCTGATCGGAGCCGGCTACCTGCTGTACGGAAAACTTCACCTCAACATCCACATCACCACGAGCGTGATGATTCTGCTTACCGCAGTCCTGACCTTTGCCATGCGAACCGCCCTTTTTAAATGGGGCGTTCAAGTGATGGAACATCTGGAAAGCGCTTAACAGTTTCGAGACATAATAACAATATTAAAATGTGATAGAAAAGAGATTTCAGCCAATGTGCGGATCTCTTTTTTTTGCGCTCCTTTCCAATTTCGCTGCGTATTTTCTTTTATCGATTATGCTTCATTGTACTACTAAAAGACCTGTGTGGGCAATCCATTGCCGCCATTCCCCGAAAATTTTAAAAGACGGACAAAAAACAGAGGATTTCTCTCTGCATTTTGTCCGTCTCCCTACAACGTATTTATTGGATTCTCCGTTTACGGAAATGATGAACTAATTCATCGCCTCACCCTTCAGCAGTCTGCTGATGTGCTTGTACAGAAGCATGGTTACCAGTGATACCACAACACCTTTGATGATATTAAACGGTACAACGGCAAACAGAACAAAGGTCGGAAGGCTTGTAATTGCTTTGTTGACTGCGGATCCCATTCCCACAAGGGCATCCATCGGCATTCCAAAGGCTGCTGCATAAGCCGGAAGCAGTACAAAAGCGTTCAGAAGACCGCCGGCTGCTGCCAGAAATACGGTTCCGACTGCCATACCGATCATGGCATTTTTCTTTGTTTTCTGTGTTTTGTAGATCCATGCGGCCGGCATAACATACGCACAGCCGATCAGGAAGTTTGCTACCTCGCCAACACCTGCGGTGGTACTTCCTTTCATGACAAGGTTCAGCAGAATCTTAATCAGCTCAATCGCAGCTCCGGCAAGAGGTCCCATCGCAAAGGCTCCGATCAGCACCGGAACTTCGCTTAAATCAATCTTGTAGAAACTTGGGGCAAACGGAAGCGGGATGTCAAAAAACATCAATACGACTGCGGCGGCGCCGAGCATTGCCACCTGTACCATGTAACGGGTTTTTCCGATTTGCGACATCTTTGATGTCTGTTTTGCTGTTGTCTGTGCATTCATAACTGCATTTCTCCTTTTTTCTGGAGATCTTGACCGGTTCTGCCGGAAGTAACGAGTCCAAATACGCTCCACGAATTTGAACTCGTTTTCGCGGCAGTCGCCAAGGTCTCGTGCAAGCACGGACTTTGGCTCGTTGCCCGCGAAAAAAAGTGCCCTGAATTCCTTTTCTTGAATTCAGGGCACCAAAAATATTTCCATGCAAATAAATTTTATTTCATCTTCTTTCATCCAGACTTTAACTGTTGGTCCCGGAGTTGCACCGAGTCAGCCGCTGTTTGATATCGCAGCGGGTCGCGGACTATACCGCCAGTAGGGAATCACACCCTGCCCTGAAGATCTCCGTATTTTGTTTTTACAGGAATATTTTATTCATATTCACACAATTTGTCAATACTTTTTTCAGACAATACATTATCTGGTTAGTTTGCTACGCCCATCTGAATTTTTCCTGTGCTCTTATTTTTCAGCACACGCAGATAGCAGATCCGCATATCCCCCTTCAGGACAAGACGGATCTCAGATGCGCCGTCTGTCTGCGGTCTGTCTGCGAGGGAAATTTCAACATCCTCATACACCGGTTCACGGTACCGGTTGCGCTCTTTTATTTCTTCCTCCGCATAGCGGTCCAGTTTCGGGGCGCTGCGGAACTCACAGGTTCTTGTGTCACCGGTAAAGCTTCCCATTGAAACACCGTCCACAAAGGCTTTCACACTGCCGCCGCGTTCACTCTTCACATGAAGTGCCAGAACAGCAGCATCGGAAAGATCACAGTCACGGTAAACGAGAACACCGTCTTTCATCTCATCCTGCACGCGGACTGCCTTGAAGTTGAAATGGCCTTCCGTCAGATACATGTTCTCGTAATCATCATAATGGTCTGCCGCGGTAAATGCACTCAGATCGCGTACTCCCCTTTTTCCGCCCGGAATAAAGATTTCTGCGGAAACGGCTTTATCCTTGCAGGATGCGCCCGCATAGATTTCATACGTTCCTTCTTCTACCATCAGTCTGCGGCTGATGACATCGTAGAAGCGAAGCTCCTCCACCGGGATTTCCAGTGCGATGTGTCTCGTCTCGCCCGGGGCAATGTTTTTCACACGGACAAAATCAAGCAGCTGGCAGATTGGTTTCTTTACGCAGGATTCCAGAGCGGAACCGTAGATCTGGACAACCTCGTCGCTTGCGGTATCGCCGGTGTTCTTTACATCGAGGGAAATCTGCAGCAGGCGGTCGTCTTTTAAGGAAACCTTATAGTTCTCATACGCAAATGTGGTATACGTCAGGCCATAGCCGAATGGATACAATACCTTCCCGTCGAAATAGCGGTACGTTCTTTTTCCTTTGATGATGTCGTAATCGTCAATGTCCGGCAGCTGATCGATACTCTCATACCAGGTCATATTCAGACGACCGGCCGGTGCATAGATTCCAAGCACAGCCTCTGCCATTGCGCTTCCCATATCCTGGCTTCCCGTTGCAGACATGATGATCGCCGGCAGTTTTTCCATCGCTTTCTGAAGTGTGTACGGATAATTCGTAAACAGCACCAGAACGGTATTCGGATTGACCTCTGCGATCCGGTCAAGCAGCATCTCCTGCTCCTCTGGCAGCTCCAGTGTGTTGCGGTCGATCTCCTCTTTCGCATTGATCACGGAGTTACAGCCGAGCGCAAGTAAAACCTGCTTTTTGCCCCGGACTGCAGCAACTGCTTTTTCAATTCCGTTTTCGACAACCTCCATCGTAATCGGAATTCCCTCCGTCTGCTCGAAGGAGAAAAATCCCTCCACATCTCTATAAACCGGGTAATGGAAACGGTTGGTCAGCACAACGCTGCCATCCTCCTGCGGCTCCACGTGGAAAATCTCCATCACAAACCAGTCGAAGGCTTCCTCGCGGTCTGCCGCGATCTGTCCCATTTTCGGCTTTTCTCCCTGCGACTCTGAGAGTCTTGCGCCGAGGTATTTTCCGGTACGGACACTCTTGAACGTATAGCTTCCCTCACCCCAGTATTCCTTGATAAACACATCCGGCTCATCTGCCATCTGAAGTGTTCCGTCTTCTGCTACGGCAAGACCTTTTCCATCACAGCGGAAAACAACGCGATCCAGACCATCCGCGAATGTAATGTTCTCCTGCTTCAGTACTTCCATCCCCTGCAGGAAGGTTGTGCGGTATGGTGCCGTTCCGCCGTACCAGTCCTGATACCATGCATCACCAAGCGGTCCGACAATGGCAATATCTTCTGCTTTCAGAGCTTTGTCAAGCGGCAGCGCCCCGTTCTCATTTTTCAGAAGTACGATCGATTCACGGCTCAGCTCTTTGCAGATTTCACGTGCCTTCGGGGAATCGATATCGTCCTCGGTCACGCGGTCATACGGATTCAGGTTTTCCCGATCATAAACGCCGAGACGAAGCTTCGTCTCCATCATACAGCGAATAGAGCGGTCCATATCCTCTTCTTTCAGAATGCCAAGCTCATATGCCTCGCGTGCCGCCTGCTCTACCATACGCGGATCGTCAGACATGGCATCCACACCGGCTTTCAGCGCCGTTGCGATCGTCTCCGCATGCTGTCCGAAATAGTGATGCAGATTCACGACAAGTCCCATCGCACCGCCGTCGCTGACAACGTGACGGAGACCGTACTGTTTTTTCAGAATATCGGTCACTTCCGGATTCAGGATACCGATCGTTCCGTTGATCTTGTTATATGCCGTCATAATGCCCTCTGCGCCGCCATCCTCAATACATCTGCGGAATGGCTCCAGATACAGCTCATATTTGTTCCGCGGGTCAATGGAAGAATTTTTCCATCCGCGGCCGACCTCCGTGTTGTTTCCATAGAAATGCTTTAAGGTCGCTGCGCAGCGCAGATACTTCGGATCATCGCCCTGCATTCCCCGGATATAAGCACCGGCCATTTTTCCGGTCAGCACAGGATCCTCTCCGTAACCTTCTTCGTTTCTTCCCCATCTCGGATCGCGCTCAAGATCAACGGTCGGAGCCCATCTGCTGAGTCCATGGCCCTCATGGCGGTGCCATACGACACGCGCCTCCGTTCCCGTCACTTCACCGGCCTGCCTGATCAGCTCCGGGTCCCAGGATGCACTCATACCGATCGGCTGCGGGAAGGATGTTGTCACATCCGGTTTTCCAAGACCGTTCTGATCGTTTCTGCCCTCAACGCCGTGTGCCGCCTCACCGCCCACAGAGACTCCCGGGATGCCAAGGCGCGGCAGATCCGGGGAAGAGCTGGCGAGGTATCCCAGTTTTTCTTCGACCGTCATTTCTTTTAACAGCCAGTCGATTCTTTCCTGATCCGTCAGTGATGCATCCCAGAACGGTGTGTTTTTGTTTACCTGAAACTCCTTCTTTTCTGTCATTTTTCAAAAACCTCCCTATGATTTTGTCTCATGAAATTGTTTGCAGATTTTCCATATACTGTTATCTTTTTACAATGTTTCACATTTCCCATTACTGTCGCTGTATTTAAAAACATGGCCTGACATTTAATAATATCAGACCATGTTTTTGTGCCGCCTTCCGTTCAACGGCAAAACCTTATGTTTTTGCTTTACTTACTCTACATCAACAAGTTTGGTAGCAAGGAACTCTGTCATAGCTTCTTCTGCATCTGCCAGACCATTGTCTGTCAGCTCCTGTACCATGCTCTCCCAGTTTCCATCAAACTCATCTTCAGTACCAGTTACGCATTTAACAAGTCCCGGCCAAGCAATTTCGTCCAGAATTGTCTGTTTCTCAGCAAGTTCCTGTGGCTGCTGATATGCCCACAGTGCAGAGTATGGAAGAAGATCGAACTCTTCCGGCTGTGCAAACATGTCGGTCAGCATCTCAAATCCCATCGCTTCGCATCCTTCTTTTTCTGCTGTATTGTAGTTTGCAATAACAGACTCTTTGGTAGTTGGAGTGTATGGGAATCCGTCTTCAGAGTAGGAACCTGTTCCGTAGATCGGGAATCCAGTGTAGTTGTCAATACCGGTATTCTTTGCATAATCCGGATCAGACTGAGCTTTTGCAACTTCTTCATCGGTACGATATGGCTGTCCGTCATCATCGAGGAAGTAGTTCTCGCCTTCGATACCCCAGTGATACAGGATCTGTCCTTCATCGGAGCACAGATAGTCAAGGAATTTGATGGCACGAACCGGATCTTCACAGCTCTTGGTAATTCCAATACCCCAGCCAACGGTAGTTCCCTGATACAGAAGGGCTTTTTCTACCTGATCTTCTCTTAAGGTTACAGGAAGTCCAACATAAGTCTGATCTACTTTTCCGTCTGCTACCAGAGTAGCTTCGCACTGGCTGTAATGCCACTCAGCATCGGTGATGGCAACAACACGGCCGCTGGCAACTTTTGCAATATAGTCATCATCTGTCTGCGTTGCAAAGTTCGGATCCAGGATACCTTCGTTGTACATACGGCACAGCCATTTGAAGTATTCTTTCTCTTCATCTGTTACATGTTTGTAATGTACGTTGTACTCGTCGTCAATGATCCACTGTCCATTATCCGGGGATGCATCAGCGATCAGTCCTGCCGGGTTTCCAAGGGTAATCATCCAGTGCCAGTCAGAAGCACTCATGGTGATACCGATCATATCCAGACCATCTTCTGTTTTTGGATGTGCTGCAAGATAGCTCTTGATCATTTTTTCATACTCATCCAGTGTCTTCGGATATTTATAATCGTTCTCTTTTAATGCAGCCCACTGAATCTGGCAGCTTCCGCCTGTTGTCAGGGTTTTCTGGTTTACACCTGCGTAGGAAAGCTGATAGATTCCAGGATCATCCTGGCTCCATTTCAGTTTTTCCATCTCTGCTCCGTACATTTTTTTGATGTTTGGACCATATTTTTCAATCAGGTCTGTCATATCAATCAGCGCGCCTGCCTGATACAAATCCGTTGCTGAGCCTTTTGCATAAATCATGTCCGGATACTCATCATTTGCGATCATCAGCGCAATATCTTCTTTTGCATCACCCTGGGATGCTACCGGATAGGAAACATCCAGTGTAACGCCTGTTGCCTCTGTGATTGCTTTTGCTACCGGGTTATCCCAGTTGCCGTTTTTACCATCAGCGTTAAAATACTCAAAGGTAATCGGAGATTTGTCATCTGCATCATCTGCTGTCTCGCCTGAAGAACTTGCCTCTGCCGCTGATCCAGTCTCTGTGCTGGATCCTCCCTTGCTGCTGCCACTGTCGGAACCGCATCCTGCGAGCATTCCGGCCACCATAGCAGATACTAACATGAGTGATACTACTTTTCTTTTCATAAAAGCCCTCCTTAAAATGGTTTATGTCATCCTGCACTCTTGCTTTCGCCTGGCAGGAATAAACATCATCTTTTTCTAAAAATTTTTTAATACTGTTTTTTATCAGTCTTTAACAGAACCAAGTGTCATACCGCCGATAAAGTATTTCTGAAGGAACGGATATACAATAACGATCGGCACAGTTGCTACAATCGTTACGGCCATACGTACGGACATTGGTGTTACGGCCGTCTGTACATTGGTTCCTGCATGAACGTCCATTTTCATGGTCGCCTGGTTCATAATCTCATACAGTTTGTACTGCAGAGTCGGGAGTTTTTTCGCATACAGGTAAGTATCCATGAAGGAGTTCCACTGTCCTACTGCATAGTACAGACCTACGGTTGCGATAACCGGTTTACAAAGCGGCATAACGACTTTATACCAGATCTGAAAATCGTTTGCTCCGTCGAGCTTTGCTGCCTCCTGCAGAGCCATCGGCAGTCCGTCGATATAAGAGCGAACCAGAATCATATTATAAACCCACATCAGACCAGGCAGAATGTATACCATGAAGTTATTGCCCAGCTTTAAGGTACGGATAATCAGAAGGTATTCCGGAATCATACCGCCGCTGACATACATTGTGATGACAAACAGCAGCTGGAATGGTTTACGGAGTACGAAGTCTCTGCGGCTTAATGTGTAAGCAACCATCGAGGTACATACAATACCTACGATTGTTCCGATGATGGTTCTTGTTACAGAAATCACAGCCGGCATTGCAATGCCGCCGTCTTTAAATACATATTTATAGTTGCTTAATGTAAACTTTCTCGGAATGATGAAGTTTACATTCTTAATGGTATCCGTAGAATCGTTGAACGAAATCGCCAGTACGTTCAGGAACGGATAAATGGTGATGATGACGAGGAATACGAAGATTACCGCCAGTACGTAGTCAAATTTTTTTGCTTTCTTGTTCATATTCGCGTCCTCCTACATAAGTTTATCTTCGCCTACCAGACCGGCAATCTTATTGGCGATCAGCAGCAGGGTAACGCTGACTGCAGACTGGAATACACCGATTGCGGTACCAAGACCGTAGTTGCTGTTTCCGATACCTCTCTTATAAGAGAACCAGGAAAGTACCATCGTGTGATCCTCAACCAGCGGGTTACTAAGAAGCATCTGACGCTCCATCCCTACGTTCAGGGCGCCACCGATGCTCATAATCAGCAGTACGATGATGGTCGGTCGGATACCCGGCAGAGTGATGTGCCAGATCTTCTGCAGACGGCTTGCACCGTCCATATCAGCGGCCTCGTAAAGACCAGGATCAATACCTGCCATGGCGGACAGATAAATAATTGCGTTCCAGCCAACCTCTTTCCAGCAGTTAATCAGGATAATGGTTACCCAGATAAGCGGTGAGTTGGAACTCATCAGGTGCAGGTTCTTGCCGAAGATACTGTCAACAACACCGCCGTCGTTGAAAATATTCTTTGCAATACTTGCAATGATAACCCAGGATACAAAGTGCGGCAGATAAGAAATGGTCTGCGTTACTTTTTTGAACTTCATAAAGAACATCTCGTTCAGAAGAACCGCAAATGCGATTGCTGCGATCGTTCCAACCGCGATGTCAAGGAAGCTTACTCCCAATGTGTTGATTAATGTCTGTGTGAACAGACGGTCTTTAAATGCATCTGTAAAGTTCTTAAATCCAACCCAGGTTCTCTCCCAGATCGGAAGTGCGAACGTTGCCGGTTTTACCTCCTGAAATGCCATGGTCCATCCCCACAGCGGAATGTACTTGAAGATAATCAGCCAGATTACAAATGGTACTGACATCACAAGCAGCCAGCGCTGTTTCCATAAAATTGCGGGGGCGATTTTCTGCCCTTTTTTCTTTTTCATTTTTTCCTTCGCCATACTCCCCATCCTTTCCGTTGTTTTGTGCGTTTTTATTACGCATTTTCTTTGCTTATTTGTGATATTTACACTATATCAAATAAAATCCCCGTTTGATATTGTGTATTTTGTCCACTTATATTGACTTTTTTTATCTTTTTCCACATTTTCAGGTGCTATGGCAGGCATTTTTACTAATTTATATGCGTTTGTTTTTATTTTTTTACACCAGCTTACAACTCTACCAATCAGTGTTTTTTTTGTAAAAAAAGCAGGAAAACGTAATGGGGGATTACATTTTAAGAAAAATGTCAGTTTTTTATCCAAAGAATCTCCGTTTTTTCTGCTATGATAAACACCATAGAACCAAGAGGGGAAAAACGAGATGAGCCAATACAACATATTAGTCGTAGACGACGACCGGGAAATCGTAAGATCTCTCGGCAAACTATTAGAACTGGAAGGCTACAGGGTAAAAAAAGCCTACAACGGCATGGAGGCACTCGACATCCTCATGACCGAACAGATCCATCTGATCCTGCTCGATGTCATGATGCCCAAAATGAACGGTCTTTCCGCCCTGATGAAAATAAGAGAAAAAAACAACATCCCGATTATCATGCTTTCCGCGAAAACCGAAGAGAGCGACAAAGTCATCGGACTTTCGATGGGCGCCGATGATTACGTGACAAAGCCGTATAATACCGCCGAACTCATGGCCCGTGTCAAATCCCAGCTCCGCCGTTACTTCTCCTTAGGCGCCGCAAACGGAACCACACAAAGCCAGGATATCCTGAAAAACGGCGGTCTGCTGCTGAACCGAAACACCAAAGAACTCCTGGTGGACGGTGAACCCGTCCGCCTGACTGCAACCGAGTACAAAATTATGGAGCTTTTGATGGAGCATCCCGGCTACGTATTCTCGGCCGAAGAAATCTACAGCCAGGTCTGGCAGGAGGATGCTTACAGCGTAGAAAATACCGTCATGGTTCATATCCGGCGCATTCGTGAGAAAATCGAAATTACGCCGAAAAATCCAAAATATTTAAAGGTGGTGTGGGGAATTGGATACAAAATTGAAAAAATTGACGGAAACTGAAAAACGCATCCTGCTGTGGATGCTTCTCGATCTTTCTATGGTACTGATTTTGTGCGGAAAGCTTCTGCGGAAATGGGCCAGTGAATTCGAATGGGGAATGTGGCGCAATATCGAATGGGGTATCGGCATTGGAGTGACGGTAGTCGGCGTTTTGGGCATAGCCGCAGCCTTGTATCTGGTATGGAAATTCCGAAAAAATACCGGGAACTCGAAAATGACTGCTTTTGCCGGCAGTGAACCGGAAAAAGCGGGAAAAACAGCAAAAAGCAGCGAAGGGGCAGCCGCAGATAAGTCCGAGACAGATGAAATAGAAAAATCCCGGCAGATGCAGTTTGAGGCAAGAGCCGCTGCGGAAGCAGAGAAAGAGCAGCTGTTTCTGAAAAAATCCGAAAAGGTGCCGAATGAGCTTCTGGTTCTTGTCGGAGGATTTGCTTTTTTCGGATGGCTTCAGCCGCTCCGGCACAGCTATGCCAGATACCGCATTGTTGCCGAATGGGGTACTGTAATAGAGTGTGTGCAGACAGGTCTTCTGTTTTTTGGAATCTGTGGCGTTTTCCTTCTCAGTGCCGGCATTCTTGTCTGTCGCTATGAAAAGAAACAACTGAGAGAAATGTCCTTTTTTTGCAGAGAAAGGAAGCGTTACAGAGATCGGACCAGCCTGGAACGGCAGCTTGCCGGTCAGAGTAAATGGCCGTTCCGTGTGGCACTGATTGCGGAACTTCTAATCGTGATTACGATCACCGGACTGATAAACGGAATGGATGGCGAGGTACTGTCTGTCATTCTTCTTGGGCTGACCACGCTGATTTTAATTCTGTTTGCCTGGAAAACATACCGCAGTCGCCTGAACCGGGAGATGGGCCTTTTGATGGAACAGATCCATACGATGGCAGAAGGCAGCATGGAAAGCCGGATCCATGAAATATCCGAAAAATCCCTGCTGTATCCGGCGTTTGCAGAGCTGGAAAATATTGAGAGCGCTATGCAGAAGAGCGTAGAAAAACAGATGCAGGCGGAGCGTCTCAAAATTGACCTGATTACCAATGTATCGCACGATCTGAAAACCCCGCTCACCTCGATGGTCGGCTATACGGATCTTCTGAAAAAAGAGGATCTGACACCGGCGGCACAGGATTACGTCGAGGTGATTTCTGTGAAACAGGAACAGCTAAAGGAGATGATCCAAAGCCTCTTCGAGCTCTCCAAATCGACAAGCGGAACCGAAAAATTCCAGATGGAAAAAATGGATATGAAACGGTTGATCGAGCAGACCCTCGCCGATATGGACGATGCGATTGCGCAGAGCAGTCTGTCGTTCCGCACGGCACTCGGAGAAGAGCCACTGCCGTTCCTTGGGGATAATGGGAAAATGTACCGCGTGATACAGAATCTCGTGGAAAATATCCTGAAATACAGCCTGGGCGGAACGAGAGTTTACATTGACGCAGGGAAGGAAAAAGGGGAGATTTTCGTGACGATGAAAAACATTTCCGCCTATGAGATGAATTTTGAAGCGGAGGAAATGATGGAACGCTTTGTGCGCGGCGACGAATCACGGACGAGCGAGGGGCACGGCCTTGGCCTTGCGATTGCATCAAGCTACACGGCCAACATGGGCGGCCGCATGGAGCTTGCGGCAGACGGCGATCTGTTTAAAGTCATCCTGCGTTTCCCGGAGGCAGGCGAGGATTCTGCAGCGGGAGAAACAGCCACAAAAACCTGACTTGCATAAGAATGAGACAGAAGCGGGATTGCAGCAGGAAGGATCTGCAGAAGGATTCTGAGAGAGTATGTAATCCCCGGGAGGAAAAAAATGGAGACAATCAGTATTATCATACCATGCTACAACGAAGAGGAAGCAATTCCGGTTTACTACGAGACGATGGTACGTCAGATGGATGAGATGGAAGAACAGCAGAAGGTTCAGTTCGAGCTGATCTTTGTTGACGACGGCTCGAAGGATCACAGCCTGTTTGAGATGCGCCGGCTTGCGCAGAAGGATATGCGCTGCCGTTACCTCTCGTTTTCGAGAAATTTCGGAAAAGAGGCAGCCATGTACGCCGGACTGCAGGCGGCCAAAGGCGATTACGTAACGGTGATGGATGTCGACCTTCAGGATCCGCCGTCCCTTCTTCCGAAAATGTACGCGATGCTGCAGAGCGGCACCTGTGACTGTGTAGCGGCACGCCGCAGTTCACGGGAGGGCGAGGGAAAAATCAAATCCTTCTTATCAAATGCCTTCTACAGTGTGATAAACCGCCTTTCCAAAACAGAGATCGTAAGCGGTGCAAGGGACTACCGCCTGATGAGCCGCAAAATGGTGGATGCCGTGCTGGAAATGAGTGAGTACAACCGCTTTTCCAAAGGAATTTTCGGATGGGTCGGCTTTCACACAGAATGGCTGGAATTTGAGCATGAGGATCGCTGCGCCGGAACATCAAAGTGGCCACTTCGAAAGCTCCTTGCGTACTCAATCGACGGCATCACAGGTTTTTCCGTAGCCCCGCTGTCACTCGCATCCGTCATGGGCGTGCTCTTTTTCCTGATTTCGATGATTCTGATCGTGTTCATTATCGTAAGAACGTTGCTGTTCGGCGATCCCGTTGCGGGCTGGCCGTCGATGGCATGCATCCTTTTTCTGGTGAGCGGTGTACAGCTTTTCTGCACGGGCATTGTAGGCATTTATCTTTCCAAGACATATCTTGAAACAAAGCACCGTCCGATCTATCTTTTAAAGGAGACGAGTGAAGAGACGGTCAAGATGCACAGTGTGCAGCCGGTGAAAAAGCAGGAGAGTGCTGCAAAGAGAAGAAAAGATGCCCATACGGCAGAAAAGAAAAATGTGTATTTTCCAGAGTATGCCGACAAACGCCATGCTTCTGAAAGAGGAGAAATCCGGGCATGAAAAAGGAAATCTTAAAGGAAATAAGAGAGCCGGGGAAATCACGGAAAAAGAAAGGTCAGCCGAAAGGACGGCGGAACGGCTTTTTGGAAGGTCTTACCGGAAAGGATTTTACGGCGGCTGGTCTGTTTTTCTTTTCTTTGCTTTTGTGCCGGCTGTTCGTCCTGCAATACGGCGTATTCGGCTCCTCGATTGACTGGATCAGCCAGCACAGCACCCTTGCCGATTACTTCCGAAAGCGGTTTTACGCGACCGGAAACCTCTTCCCGGATTTCGCATGGAATCTGGGAGGAGGTCAGAATATTTACCGTTTTGCCTACTACGGACTGCTGAGTCCGACCATGCTGTTATCCTACCTTTTCCCGTTCATCCCGATGGACCTGTGGGTGATGGGTTCCTCCGCGCTGCTGTATGCGGCGGATGCAGTGCTTTTTTATCGATGGATCAGCAAAAAGGGTCTGCATTACGGCAACTGTCTTTTTACATCACTTTTCTTTACGTGTTCTACCGCACTTCTATATCATTCCTATAATCAGCTTATGTTTGTCAATTATATGCCGTTTCTGCTGCTGGCTCTGCTGGGCGTGGACCGCCATTTTCAGAAGAGAAAGAGCGGTCTGCTGATTCTTTCCGTTCTTGGGATGATTCTGACCAGCTTTTATTTTTCGGTCGGCGGGCTGCTTGCGCTCACGGCGTATGCGGTGACGGAGTATTTGAAATGCGGTACAGAAAATGCTGCGTATGAAGCGGAACAGGAGAATCGAAAAGTGTCGCGGAATCAAAAGGCCGGGGCAGAGAAAAAGCAGAGGGCAGGTGAAAAATCTTCAGGAACAGTTGAAGCTTTGGCGGGTTTGCGGAGCTTTTTTGGCGCAGCAATCCGCTTTGCGCTTCCGGTCCTCGCAGGAATCCTTCTTTCCGGTATTCTGCTGATCCCATCGGCTGCCGCCCTGTTCGGCAGCAGCGGCGAGGGCGGACGCGGCACCGCAGCGGGCGGCATCGCAGGACTTTTTACCGATCCGGCGATGTGGAAACCGCAGTTTCTGATCCTGCGTCTCTGCTACACGCCGTACGGCATTGGCCTCTCCGCATTTGCGGGGGTGGCGCTTTTGGGCAGAGCGATCGGAAAGAGCCGGTTGCGTGAGAAACTGTTGTCCTTCCTTTTGCTGGTATTCTTTTGTATTCCCCTGTTCGGCTATCTGCTGAACGGCGGCCTGTACAGCAAAGATAAAGTATTCATCCCGTTTCTTCCGGTCCTCTGTGCAGAAGTCGGGCTTTATGTGGAAAACCAGCTTGTCCGGAAGCGGGAGTGTGGAAAAAATCGAAGCACCGGGAATTTTAAGCGCAAAGTCATGACAGAGCTGCGAGAATTGCTTCCGTACCTCATAGTTCTGATTCTGATGTGGAATGCAAAGCAAGAGACATACTTTGAACCATACTGGCATCTCGGCATACTGGATGTGATTTGTGTGACTGCGTGCTATCTGGCATGGCGGTGGTTTCCGGCAAAAAAACGGCTGCGGGGCAGAGAGCTTCCGTTTCTGCCGCTCGTCTTTAGTGCTGTGATTCTTGCATTTGCCGGAAAAGCAATCAATCAGGAAAAGCATGTGATGATCCCGCGTAAAACGTATGAAGCTCTGACGGACAGCAAGATTGCAGCGGCAATCCGCGAGATCCGTGCGGAGGATCCCGGCTGGTACCGTATGGAGCAGTATGGAGACGGCGGACAGAACCTTGCGAACGTCAACCGGATATGGGATATTGGACAGAATGTTTCGACGATTTATTCCTCGGCATACAATGCAGAATATAAGAAATTCCGGGACGAGACGTATGGGATTAATGAAGCCTTCCGCAACCGCATGATGCAGACGGTTTCCGATGATCCGCTGTTCTGGCAGTTCATGGGAGTGAAATATATTCTGGCAGAAACACGGCCGGAGGGGTATGAACTGTACCGGGATTACGGGGACTTTCAGGTTTATCGTGCCATATCCGCAGCGCCGGTTGCCTACGTGACAGACCAGGTGGTTTCCGAGACGGAATACAAATCATTACCTTATCCGCAGAACCAGGAAATACTGGAGACGGCAGCCGTGATCCCGGATCAGGAAATGCGGAAGACAACAGCGGCAATCCCGGATCAGGAAAAATCGGCGAAATCTGTGGATAATTTCAGAGCCGCTGCAGATTCAGATACAAAGAATGGTTCTGTAGGACCCCTGTTTCACAGTTGTTTTCAGAAAGTAAACCTTGAAATTCCAGAGACCGATCAGGAAGATCTGCGCATTCAGAAGACAGCGGACGGATATGAGATTGAGACGAAAAAATCCGTGACCGTCTCAGCAACGCTGCCGGGTGCCGCAGAGGGAGCAACGCTGCTCGCCGTTTCTTTCGAGGTGGAGAATCAGAAAGCGAGTCATGATATGTTTATCCGCATCAACGGCCAGACCAACCGCCTGACCGGCATCAACCATACGTATGCCAATGGGAATACACAGTTTAACTATCTTGTAACGATGAAAGAAGATGGAACCGTATTCATTCGGATGGGAAAAGGCCATTATATCCTGAAAAATTTTGAGACATGGACTGGTATGGCACAGCCGTTGGAAAAAACGGAGCAGCTGTACAGTCAGGCGGTTACCCTGATTGGCGGAACAACAGCAACATACGGCGGCGATGGCATCACAGGCGTGGTTTCCGCGGAAAGAGACGGATACCTCATCACCAGCATTCCATACGATGAAAATTTTGTGCTGAAAGTGGATGGGAAAGAAACACTGCTGTTCCGCGCAAACACGGCATTTCTCGGCGCAAAAATCCCATCAGGCGAGCACAAAATTGTTCTTGTGTACCATGCGCCCGGACGGACGGCTGGCAGTTGGTGCAGCCTGATGGGAGGAATGCTGGCACTCATCCTTGTGATCTGTGAAAAAAAGAAACAGCAAAACGGCAGCGAACGGGCAGGAGAGAGCAAAATGTTGCAAAAACAGCGGAAATATTATATCATCAGAGTGTAAAAATAGTTGTAGTGACACTTGGTGGAATGGAGCATATCTTTACAGCCGCAGGAAGAACTGGCAGCGTTTGCCCGGTTTGGAAACGCCGTTGCAAGCCTTTGTGTGGAGAAAAAAGGTGCTAGAGCGTGTCTGAAAAATCATTTCCGCAATCTGCAAGCTCCACTTTGCGGTATATTTTACCCTCATTCGGTTGCCGTAGCCCGCTACGCCGCCCTTATTCGGATAAAATCTCCCACGAACTGGGACTCGCAGTTCACGAAATGATTACCGGGGCCGGTCTGAATACGACGCAGGATGAAGTACATTTCCTTCCGTTCTGGGAAAATGGCGTCCGTTTCTTCACGATCGAAGGACCAAATAAAGAAAAAGTGGAATTCAGCCAGTATTTGTAACGATTCCAAGCCATGCGAAATGGAAGAAAAATCGCGAATCATGCTTGCATGAATATCCGTTTGACCAGCAAAGCCTCTGCCGGGAAGCAAAATTTTTGCCCGGCAGAGGCTTTTTTACTTACTCTGAAACAAATACTACCGGATAGTCAAAAAAGCGCAAATTATCCCTATAGAGTAAAGGAGATGCAAAATTTATCTGCAGTTACAAAAACGGGGTGGAGTTTTTATGGAAACAGGGCAGGAAATCATTGTGCTTTCTGCACGTGAGTGGTAAAATAGAATAGATAATATATAATCTGTTTTGAATAAAAACAGGATATTTTAGATAACATATAATCTGTAACAAGAAGGGGAAAAAATGGAACAATTTATATGGGAAACTCCGGAAGAACTGGATCAAAAACTTGCGCAGCGAGTGAGAAAAATCAGAAAGAGACGTTCAATTACGCAGGAAAAATTAGCATCTATAAGCGGAGTGAGTTACGGCTCAATCAAAAGATTCGAAACGACAGGACAAATTTCCCTGTTATCTTTAACGAAAATTGCAATCGCACTGGATCTTGCAGATGAGCTCAGAAATATTTTCACGCAGGTACCGTATAAAGATATTCAGGAGGTTATCAATGAAACAAGATAAAGTACTGCAGGTGTGTTATGAGGATCAAACGGTGGGAACATTAGCTATGACGGCAGACCACAAAGTGGCATTTCAGTACAGTGATGAATGGCTGGAAACCGGATTTTCGATCAACCCATTTTCATTGCCTTTGCAAAAACAGGTATTTGTTCCAGTTAAGGATCATTTTGAAGGATTATTTGGGGTTTTTGCGGACAGTCTTCCAGATCATTGGGGCAGATTACTGTTGGATCGCCTGTTACGGGCACATAAACAAAATCCGGATGAACTGACCGTACTGGATCGTCTGGCGATTGTGGGCACATCGGGGATGGGAGCGTTGACATATCACCCGGAAAAGAATTTTCCAGAGGAGCAGAGCAGTGCAGATCTGGACAAACTGGCGGAAGAGTGTCAAAAGATACTGAATACAGAGTATTCGGATAAACTGGACGAATTGTATCTGCTGGGAGGTACCAGCGGCGGAGCAAGACCTAAAATCATGACAACCATTGATAATGAAGAATGGATTATCAAATTTCCAGCGCATGTGGACGGAAAAGATGCAGGAAAAATGGAATATGACTATTCCTGCTGTGCCAAGGCCTGCGGAATTATGATGAGTGAAACGAGATTGTTTCCATCAGAAAAATGTAAAGGATATTTTGGAACTAAAAGGTTTGACAGGAGAAACTGTTTGAAAGGGAAAAAGAAAGTGCACATGTTGACGACAGCTGCAATTCTGGAATTGGATTTTGAGCAGCCAAGTCTGGACTATCATGGATTAATGAAACTGACAAAAATCATGACACGCAATTGCGATGAAGATGTTGAAAATATGTTCCGCCGAATGTGTTTCAATGTTTTTGCACATAACAGAGATGATCATTCGAAGAACTTCACGTATTTGTACGAAGCAGACGAAGATAAATGGCATTTAAGTCCGGCATATGATCTTACTTACAGTAATACGTATTATGGCGAACATACTACGTCAGTAGATGGAAATGGAAGAAATCCAGGCAGAAAAGAGTTACTGGCGGTAGGAACTGGTGCAGGGATGAAAAAGACAAGGTGTGAAGAGATCATAGACGAAATTGAGAAAAAAGTAAAGGAAATGTTGGAAGAATATCTTTTGGGTAAGTGATTCTCTTTGCATTCAAAAAATTTTAAACAGCAAGTTATTAACAGTTAAATAAAAAAGAGTTGCCAGACAAATGAACACTATAAGTACCTTGCTACGAGTTTTATTTTCGTAGCAAAGTACAAGATAGTACAGAGATAAAAATATGTCTCATTTGTCGTTTAACTCTTTACATTGCGCTTTTATTTCTTCTATCGAATCCTTCAATAACTTTAATCTGGCAGGCTACTTTCTAAACAAAGTCGTCCCCATCCCACCCGCCTGTTCGGGTATTCGCTCTCGGATGCGATGGGTTTTGTGCCTGCAATGAGATAAGCTTTCAGTTTTTCGCCATATAAAAACGGGTCATTTCCGCGCAGAATGCCCCATTCCATCATAAGCGCGGCGCTTCCCGATACAAAAGGCGTGGCAAACGAGGTGCCGGTGAAGGAAGCATAGCCGCCGCCGGAACGGGGAGCTGGGATATTGACACCCGGGGCGGCGAGATCAGGTTTGATTTCGTGGAGAATACGGGTATAGCCGCGGCCGGAGAAGCTGGCATAGGAGGAAAGGCGGGGATCGTAGGCACCGACCGTGATGGCGGAGCGGGCGGTGGAAGGGATGGTGAGTGTGGTGTCGGCAGTGGGGGAGAAGAAGCGTGTCTGTGAACCGACGGCGTTTCCGCCGGGAAGCCAGAGGTCAAAGGAACCGGAGATCAGGCGGCCGGGGGTGAGACGCAAGGTCCAGATGCCGTTTTCGACGGACAGATGGTTTCCTGCGCCCTGAAAGGTCAGGTAAATTTCCTGCGCCTGGCTGTAGGGGGATGGCATGCCATAAAACAGGAGAAGTTCTGTCGGACCAAGCGTCAGACGCGCCGTGCCGAGGACAGGAGAGAGCGTGCCGGAGCGGATGCCGCCGGGGGAAATCAGTTCGATCGAGATTTCATCCCCATAAACCTTCCAGATCTGGAGACTGAACGAGGATTCATAAGCACCGACCTGAAATTCAACGGAGACAGCGCGGTCAGCCGTTGCCGAGACCGTAGACGTCGCAGCCGGATCAGATGTCGCACGGACTGTTTGCGTCTGACCGGACGACTTGCGATCCGACTTTAGGTTCCCGGTATAATGGCGTCCGGTATCCCCTTCATTTCCTGCCCCGATACAGATCACGTTCTGCCCTAAATTTGACACTGCATTCAAATACGTTTCAAGTAAGGAATCCCCGCTGTGCGAACCGTAATTATTCCCGAAGCTCAAATTAATCACAAGCGGCCGCTCCACCAGAAGTGCATATCTTACGCAGAAATCCACCGCCTGCAGCAATTGCGATGTCCGCGGCAGATCCGCCGGATCAGGATTCCCAAGCTTTACGACCACGAGTGTTGCTTCCGGTGCCACGCCCCGCATGGCCGCATCTGCCGAGGATCTTCCATTTCCCGCTGCGATTCCGAGCACCGCTGTCCCATGCCCCGTCACATCGCGGGACGGCACGAGGGCAAACCGTTCTTCCGGCGTAGAAGATGCAAGTGCCTCATTGATCTGCCGCCGTGTATATACCGACCCAAGAGCATACCCCATCGGAGGATTCCCCGGAATCGTCTGATCCCATAAAATTGCAATTCGGCTTGTCCCGTCCGGTGCGCAGAAATCAGGATGCGCATAGTCCACGCCGGAATCAATGCATGCAAGTAGCACCCCATTCCCATACAGACCTGAAATCCCCTCCTGCACAGGTGTAATACAGGATATGCTCCGCATAAACGCATCCGCGAAAAACAAAGGTTTTGGCTTTTCCAGATACGTAATCTGCGGCAGTCCCGTCACGTAATCCATCAGGGACTCCGGAACCAGAAGAATGGCATACGAAAACAGCAGCAGCGTCACACGAACTCCCTGCCCCTCCAGAAAAGCCAGGTCTCCCTGATACTGTACAATTACTTCCCATGTTTTGCTGTAAGAGTTATAACCTGCCGAAAGCTCCGGCACACGCCGCCGTTCGACTTCCGTTGCGGCCAGCGCAAGGTTCAACAGGTTTTCCCTTTTTTGATTAGTCATTACAAAAACTCCGTCCAAAATGTTGTTAAAATCTATTCCGCTTTTCCGGGAAATATGATATAATCGCCATCGTACAATAGGGGTACAGATCTGCTTTTTGGAGTGCATCGAAAAATGGTTTTACGATGCCGCCTGGCGGGTCTTTACTATTTTACGCGAAATGCTTTTGCATTGAAGGGAGAGAACATGAAAATTATCATTGTGGGCTGCGGAAAAGTCGGAACCGCACTGACCGCCCAGCTGAGCCGCGAGGACAACCTTGTGACGGTCATTGACACAGACAGTATTGTCGTCCGCAACGTCTCCAACACCTACGACGTTATGGGAATTGTAGGAAACGGAGCAAGCTATCAGGTGCTTCAGGAGGCAGATATTGAGCATGCGGATCTGATGATTGCCGTAACCAAAAGTGATGAAATGAACCTGCTTTGTTGTGTCATCGCCAAACAGGCAGCAGACTGTCACACCATCGCCAGAGTTCGAAATCCGATGTATCGGGAGGAGAGAGAATTTATTCGTAAAAAGCTGGGTCTGTCCATGATCATCAACCCGGAGCACGCGGCCGCCATGGAAATGGCAAGACTGCTGCGGTTCCCATCTGCGATTGAGATCGACAGCTTTTCCCGCGGAAGAATCGAAATGCTGCGCTTTAAAGTGCCGGAAACATCGAAAATTGTCCATATGTCGCTGCGTGAGCTGGCCGGAGCGCTTCAGTACAGTCTGCTGGTCTGTGCTGTTGAGCGAAACGGCGAGGTTTACATACCGGATGGAAATTTTGTGATCCAGGCAAAAGACAGCCTTTCCATCATTACCACACCGCAGAACGCAGAGAGCCTGTTTAAGAAAATTGGTGTTCATACAAACAAGGTACACAGTACGATGATCGTCGGCGGCGGTGAAATTACGTATTATCTCGCAAAATCACTGGCAAATATGAACGTCGATGTCAAGATTATCGAGAAAAATAAGGATCGCTGTGAGGTTTTAAGCGAAGCACTGCCGGATGCAACCGTTATTTACGGTGACGGAAGTGACCAGGAGCTCTTAAAAGAGGAGCGCATCCAGAATATGGATTCCTTTGTGGCCTGCACCGATATGGATGAGGAAAACATCATTCTGTCGCTGTATGCGAAAGAGAAGGTATCCTCAAAGGTTGTAACGAAAATCAACCATCTGGAATTTAATGATGTTATCCACAGCCTGAACCTGGACAGCCTGATCTACCCGAAACACATCACCGCAGAGTACATTCTGCAGTATGTCCGGGCAATGAAAAACTCCATCGGAAGCAACGTTGAGACGCTGTATAAGCTGATGGAAGACCGTGTGGAGGCTCTTGAGTTTATCGTGAACCAGAATTGCCGTATGATCGGCATCCGTCTGCAGGATATGAAAACACGGCCAAACCTTCTGGTAGCAGCGATTAACAGACGGGGAAAGGTCATCATTCCGGGTGGACAGGATTCCTTTGAGGCAGGAGATTCCGTCATTATCGTAACAACGGAAACCGGTCTTCAGGATATCCATGAGATTCTGGCAGAGTAACGGGGGAAGCGGATTATGAACTATAAAATGATTCGTTTTGTCATCAGCTGGGTGCTGAAAGTGGAAGGTATGCTGATGCTGTTTCCGGCGCTGGTCGGAGCCATGTATCAGGAAAAGACAGGCTTTGCGTATCTTATCTGGGGACTGCTCTGCATTGCGGCCGGTCTGATCCTCTGCTTCAGAAAACCGTCCAATATGGAAATCTATTCCCGCGACGGATTTGTCTGCGTTTCGTTAAGCTGGGTTGTCCTTGGTGTTTTCGGAGCGGTGCCGTTTGTAATTACGGGGGAAATTCCGTTTTATATCAATGCGCTGTTTGAGATCGTTTCCGGTTTCACAACGACAGGAGCCAGCATTTTGAGCGATGTGGAAGCACTTTCACACGCCAGCCTGTTCTGGAGAAGCTTTTCCCACTGGATTGGCGGTATGGGCGTTCTTGTGTTCATTCTTGCATTGCTTCCGATGAAGGGCGGTTCCGTCATGAACCTGATGAAGGCAGAGAGCCCGGGACCGACTGTTTCCAAATTTGTTCCGAGAGTGCGCGGAACCGCTAAAATTCTGTATCAGATTTATCTTGGCATGACACTTTTTACCATTGCTGCCCTGTTGCTTTCCGGCATGAAGACATTTGATTCTGTCACACTCGCCATGGGAGCTGCCGGAACAGGAGGCTTTGCCGTGTTGAACAGCGGTTGTGCAGTGTACACACCACTGCAGCAGTGGATTCTGACAATCGCCATGATTGCGTTCGGTGTGAATTTTAACTTTTATTATCTGATGCTTTGCAAAAAGGGAAAGGCCGCCATTTCGTCCCAGGAGGTAAGAGCGTATTTCCTGATTATCCTTCTGGCAGGAGGCGTGATTTCCTGGAATACCTATCCGATGTACCATTCCATCGGTGAAGCGGTGCGGACTGCCTTTTTCCAGGTTGGATCGATTATCACGACAACGGGTTATTCCACGACGGACTTTGACCTCTGGCCGGAGCTGTCAAAATGTATTCTGGTGATGCTGATGTTCATCGGAGCCTGTGCCGGTTCAACGGGAGGCGGAATCAAGGTTTCGCGAATCCTGATTCTCTTAAAAACCGTGAAAAAAGAGCTTGGTTCGATCGTACATCCGCGCAGTATCAAACGCATCCGTTTCGACGATCACCCGGTAGAGCATGAGGTTCTGCGGGCGATCAACGTATTTTTGATTGTTTATCTGGTGATCTACAGCTTTTCCATGCTGATCATCAGTGTGGATGGATTTTCCTTCGAGACAAACTTCACGGCAGTTGCCGCAACACTGAACAACATCGGACCGGGTCTTGACCAGGTAGGACCGACCAGTAACTTCTTTGGATACGGTCCGGTTTCCAAGCTGATTCTGATTTTTGATATGCTGGCAGGCCGTCTGGAACTGTTTCCGATGCTGATTCTTTTCTATCCGTCTACCTGGAAGAAGAGAGGATAAAGCGGTTCACCGGGAAGAAAAGGGACTTTGCGTCGGCGGGAAACTGCCGGGAGCAGAAGGAAAAGAAAAAATGGTTACGATTCACAGGGTTTTCCAAAAAAAACAGAAAGACGGAATAAAGTCAGGGTGCATTTCCTGACCACAGGCAGAAAGGAAGGAACTTATGAGTAACTGGGAAAAGAATGTAAGAAAAGTTGTGCCGTATGTACCGGGCGAGCAGCCGCATGAGGCTGATATGATTAAGCTCAATACGAATGAGAATCCGTATCCGCCGTCACCAAAAGCCGCAGAGGCGATCAGACGGGTAGCAGAAGAGGATACCCTCCGTCTCTATCCGGATCCGACCGCGGCAGAACTGGTGCAGGCGATCGCGGATGTCTACCACGTAAGCCCGAAGCAGGTTTTTGTCGGCGTCGGTTCGGATGATGTTCTGGCGATGGCGTTTATGACGTATTTTAACTCTGACAAACCGATTCTTTTCCCGGACATTACGTATTCCTTCTACGATGTCTGGGCGGAGGAATTCCGTATTCCGTACGAGCAGATCCCGCTCGATGAAAATTTCTGCATTGTGCCGGAGCAGTATTTTGCAGAGAACCATCCAAATGGCGGAATTGTGTTCCCGAACCCGAATGCACCGACGGGTGTGGAGCTTTCGCTTTCTGCGATCGAATCGATATTGCAGCATAACCCGGATGTGGTTGTGATCGTAGATGAGGCATATGTCGATTTCGGAGCAGCCACTGCGCAGCCGCTGCTGGAAAAATATGAAAATCTGCTGGTTGTGCAGACAACATCAAAATCCCGTTCGCTTGCCGGCATGCGCATCGGCTATGCAATCGGAAATGAGAAGATGATTTCGTATCTGAACGATGTGAAATATTCATTCAATTCGTATACCATGAATCAGACCACGATCGCAGCCGGAGCCGCAGCGATCCGCGATGTGGAATATTTCCGCAAGACGGTGAAAAAAGTGATGGAAACGAGAGAGTGGTCGAAGGAGGAGCTGAAAAAGCTGGGATTTTCTTTCGAAGATTCGAAATCGAACTTTATTTTCGCAACGCACAAAAGCGTACCGGCCGGGAAGATTTTTCAGGCACTCCGGGAACGCCATATTTATGTGCGGTATTTTGAGAAACCCCGCATTGACAATTATCTGCGTATTACGATTGGCACGCGGGAAGAAATGCAGACGCTGTTTGATTTTTTGAAAGATTACTTAACCGAATCAAGCAAGTAGCGAAGCGGATTGCAAATATCCGCTTGCCAAGAGGGATGAAGCAGCTGAAAATATAAAACAGAAGAAGAGTATCTGCAGAGGAGCAGAAGAAAATTTTAAAGGGGGACTGCCGTCGGAATCAGCCATGAGATCCGGCGGCAGTTTTAGAAGGTATTTGGGTATGAACAAAGAGAAGAAAGAAGTAGTAAAGGTAAATCAGATTACGGAAGGTGTTATCTGGCAGCAGATTCTGATCTTTTTCCTGCCGATTCTGTTCGGAACGTTTTTCCAACAGCTCTACAACACGGCGGATGCCATGATTGTCGGACACTTTCTTGGAAAACAGGCACTTGCGGCGGTCGGCGGAACGACAGGTACGCTGATCAATCTGCTGGTCGGATTTTTCGTCGGCCTTTCGAGTGGTGCGACGGTTGTTATTTCACAGCATTACGGAGCCAATAAAGAGGACAAGGTGCAGTGGGCAGTGCACACGTCCATTGCCTTTTCCATTCTCGGAGGTATTGTGCTGACAGTAGTCGGCATTGGCTGTTCGAGATGGATGCTCGATCTGATGAGCACGCCGGATGATGTTGTAAATCATGCGCTGATTTATATGCGTGTTTATTTCCTTGGAACCATCGGAAACCTGATTTACAACATGGGTTCCGGTATTCTGCGTGCGGTCGGCGATTCGAAACGTCCGCTGCTGTATCTGATCATCTGCTGTATGACCAATATCGCGCTTGACTTTTTATTTGTTGTCGGTTTGCAGATGGGTGTTATGGGCGCGGCGCTTGCGACCATTCTGTCTCAGATCATCAGTGCGGTTCTTGTTATGGGCTCTCTGATGCGGACCAGAGACATTTACCGGCTTCATCTGCGGAAAATCAGCATTGACTGGATTATGCTCAAACGGATTATCCGCATTGGTTTTCCGGCAGGCGTACAGTCAATTCTGTACTCGGTATCGAACGTGATTATTCAGTCTGCTGTCAACTCGCTGGGAACCAACAATGTGGCTGCGTGGGCGGCTTACGGAAAGGTGGACGGTCTTTTCTGGATGATGATCAATGCGCTCGGTATTGCGGCGACAACCTTTGTCGGTCAGAACTACGGTGCGAAAAAGATGGATCGTGTACACCGCGGTGTGCGCACCAGCATGATCATGGCATTCCTGATGACGGGTCTGATGGTTGTGTTTATGTGGTTTATCGGTGATACACTGATTTCTCTGTTTACCACAGATACGGCGGTGCGTGAAATCTGTCACGGACTGATCCATTTCCTGGTTCCGACCTTCTTTACCTACATTTCCATCGAAATCCTTTCCGGTGCACTCCGCGGTGTCGGAGATGCATGGATTCCGATGTTTATCACCGGAATAGGAATCTGTGGAGTACGTATCGTGTGGATGACGGCGGTTCTGCCGCATTTCCACTCCTTAAAAGGAGCTGCCTTCTGCTATCCGCTGTCGTGGGTAATCACAACGATTGCATACTTTATTTATTACCTGTTCTTCAGTCAGCTGAGTAAGCGGAAAGAATTGAGGAGTATCTAACAGAATGTTCAAACTGTATTAACAAAACTGTGCTATCATGAAAATATCAGTGTCAAAAGGTCAAAAAACCGATGCAGGAGAATTTTTGAACTCGGGACACGGCAAAAAATGAGTAAGTAGCCATTTTTCAAAGAAAAATGAGCGGATTACAAAGGAAAGACAGGTGGAACGTAAGATGGTAAGTGAAAAAGTAACGATTGTCAATCCGTCAGGTCTGCATCTTTTAAACGCGGTAAATTTGTCAAACAGTGTAAGCCGGTACAAATCTTCCATGTCGTTTACCTATGAAAACAACGGGATGCAGGGAACGGTTAATTTAAAGAGTATTTTGAGTATCGTAGCTGCAGGAATCAAGCAGGGAGAAACCATTGAGATCTGCAGCAGCGGGGAGGATGAAGAGGAGGCACTTCGGGCGGCTGTTGCCGCAATTAAAAGCGGGCTCGGAGAGACGCCGGAGTGAGGAGATAGGAACATAGAATAGAAATAAAGAAAAGGACCTCGCTTTTTGAAAAAACGGAATGGGAAACCGGACCGTATTTCAAAAAGCGAGGTTTTTGTGTGGCGGCAGATAAAAGATTCCTGCCTTCGGGGGGGGGGATTTCGAAAGCAGGGATGAAAAGATAAGCTGCGAAGCAGCTCTTCGGCTATGAGCAAGCAGCGAAGCGGATTGCGAATATCCGTTTGACAACAGGAGGTATAAGGCCGGAAAAAAGTGTCTACACTCTGGATAAAGCAAAAATGCAGAGAAAAGGAGTGTAGAAAAAATGGCAAGGCAGAAGAAAATTGATCTGGAACATATGACGGAGAAGGAGAAAATGAAATACGAAATCGCAGGTGAGCTGGGGCTTTTAGAACGCGTGCTGAATGACGGCTGGCGATCACTCACGGCAAAAGAAACGGGACGGATCGGTGGCCTTGTGACACGGAGGAAGCGGCAGATGGCGGCGGAAGGAAAGAACGAAAACGAAGAAAAATAAGCGGTACCGCAATTTTTGCAATATCCTCAACAGTTTTGACCATAGATTTTTCCTGTGAAAGCGTTATAATAAAAACAAGGAATGGGTGGTGCCGCGCCAAAGTCCGTGTCTGCACGAGACCCGGCGACTGCCGCGATACCCTGAGAAACTCGCAGAGCGTGTTTCGGATCGTTTGGAGAAGTGAGGGAAAAGTTTATGGAAGCAAAAAAAGAGAAAAAGTATATGTCGGATATCCATCTCGAGGATTATACCGAACAGTACGAAACGGGATTTGCCACAGTGGACACGATGATATTTGAAGGGGGAAGAAGAGAGGAGCTGCTGAACGGCGGCTGGCATTATGCAGTCGATCAGTACGATACCTGTCTGCGCCAGAAATGGTACAAAGAGAGATACCGCGACGAAAAAGGCTTCACTGTGCCAATCGACTATTCCTTTGACGAGTGGCCGGTGATGCAGCTTCCGTGCAGCTGGAATACCATCGATCCGATGTATCTCCTGTATGAGGGAAGCATGATCTTTACGAGAAAAATTTCCTATATCGCAGAAAGAGAGGAAACAGTTTTTCTGAAGGTGGGCGCAGCCAATTATCTGTGCCGCGTTTTCTTAAACGGAAAATACGTCGGTATGCATCGCGGCGGATCGACACCGGCGTTCTGGAATATCACAGAATACCTGAAAGCGGAGAACCGCATCGTGCTTGCTGTTGACGGAACGAGACGGCCGGAGCAGGTGCCGACCGAGAATACCGACTGGTTCAACTACTGCGGCGTATACCGCGATATCGCACTGATCCGTGTTCCGAAATGCCATATCAAAACTTTTAAAATTGCGCTTGTGCCGGACGGAACATTTGGACATGTTATGGCGAAAGTGACACTGTCGGAAAAAATCACAGCCAAGGCAGAGCTTGTCATCGAGGAGCTTGGCGTGAGCCGGAAAATCCAGCTGGAAAACGGAGCCGGAGAAGTTGTTTTTGATGCAAAACCGGAGCTTTGGACACCGGAAAAACCGAAGCTGTATGATGTAAAAGTAACCTGTGGAACCGATACCGTCAGCGACCGGGTCGGCTTTCGTGAAATTCGCGTGAACGGCAGAGACATTCTGCTGAACGGAGAGCCCGTTTTCCTGCGTGGTATCAGTTGCCACGAAGACAGCGTGGAAAACGGAAAAGGCCTGACAAGAGAGGAACGGATCGAAAATATCCGCATTGCGAAAGAACTGGGATGCAACTTCATGCGCCTTGCACATTACCCGCATAACGAAGAAATGGCAAAACTCGCCGACGAGCTTGGGCTTCTTTTGTGGGAGGAAATTCCGGTTTACTGGGCAATTCGTTTTGAACGTGAAAAAACATATGAGGATGCCAAAAATCAGCTCCGCGAACTCATCAACCGTGACTGGAACCGCGCGAGCGTGATCATCTGGTCTGTCGGAAATGAGAATGCCGATACGGATGAACGGCTGAAATTCATGAGCGCACTGGCAGAATGCGCGCATCGGGAGGATGAGACGCGAATGGTGTCTGCGGCCTGCCTGGTTAATGCTGCGAAAAATAAGATTGAGGACCGTCTGATGGAATACCTTGACATCATCGGCATCAACGAGTACTGCGGCTGGTACACCCCGGATTTTGCGATGCTGCCGGCACTGATGGAAAACAGCCAGCCGGACAAGCCGGTTATCGTAACGGAGTTCGGCGCAGACGCGCTGCCGCATCACCATGGAACCATCTCGGACAAAGGAACCGAGGAGTGCCAGGCGGATGTGTACGAAAAACAGATTGCAACGCTGCGGAACATTGACTACATCAAGGGCATGACCCCCTGGATTCTCTACGACTTCCGCTGCCCGCGCAGAACAAGCCTGATCCAGAAATATTATAACCGGAAGGGGCTGCTCTCTGAGGACAAAAAGTACCGCAAACCGGCATTTTATGTGCTGCAGAAATTTTATGAAGAGCTGAAAAGAAAAGAACAGTAGGGGCAAGAGCTTTTCAAAAAGATCAGCCGACTTGCACGGTTGATGATATCAAACGGAACAGAGAAAAAAAGACAAGAACAGACAAAAACAGATGGTATGAAATCAGCTTTGAAGTCCGATTTCATACCATCTGTTTTTTTCACTGCAACAATCCGCCGTAGGCGGAGAATCCAGCAATTGCTGTGTTATGCTTTTTTCTGTGCAGCCATCCACTCCAGAATCGGAGTCTCTTTTCCGTCCGTCATAACCGGTTTGCCGTCATAATCGAGGACACACTCATCGTTCAGCATCGGGATCCAGGACCAGTGGCCGATGTATTCGAATGGGGTGCCGTCTGCATTTTTCTGTGTTCCGGTGTGATCGAGTACCTTGTCCCAGTAGGTGAAGTGTGCATTCGGATTGACCTTTGCCAGACGTTCATAGGTCGGAACGACAAAATCATCCGGAACGACAACGGGGTCGGTTTTTGCGTGTGTAAACCAGATCGGCAGATCTTTGAGCTTCAGGATGTCTTCATCGGAGATAAATGCATCCGCCAGAGCCTCGCAGACCGGATATGCGGCAGCGTAGCGGGACGGGTTGAAAATGATCTGTTTCATGGTCATAAAGCCGCCGTTGGAGCAGCCGCCGATGTAAATGCGGGAGCGGTCGATCTGCGGATGGGCATCCACGAAAGCACCGATCAGGGCATCGAGAACTTCGGTATATTTGGAAGAACCGTCTTTGGTATATTCTCCGCTTCCGTCATCCATCCACATGGTTGGCGCCTGTGGAGCGAGCAGGTAGGTCTTGCCGCCGAAAATTTTCTGAACCTTTGGGGAAATCAGGTTTACAACTTTATTTCCGATTGCTGCAATCGGCGGTTCCTGTCCGCCCTCACCTGCGCCGTGCAGCCAGATGATCAGCGGGATTTTTTCATCCGCATCCATTTCCGGCTCGTAGTAAACGTAAGAGAGCGGAATCTGCGGATCCTCGTAGCGGTCTTCTTTGAGCCATTCACCGTAGATGACGCGGTTTCCGCCGTCTACGTCGAACGTCTGCGGAGAAATGGCACCATCGTCTGTTGCAATTTCAGAGACTTGTGCTACATCGTAAGCAACATTGACAAATACATTAAAATTACCATTGAATTTGATGATCGAGCCGATTCCTTCCATGATGAAACACGGCAGCTCCAGCGTCAGACAGGTACCGTCCTCGCACGGTGCACCGGTTTTGTCAGAAACGTAAACGTTCGAAACGCGGCGGGTTCCGTCCATCGAGTCATCCGGTTTGTCGCCCATAAAATTCGGCCATACAAAATCCTCGCCCTCGGTGGATGTACGGGTAACGTGTACCGTAAACTGCTCCGGAGATGGGACCGCACCCTTCATGCTTTTGCCATAATCCAGAATTACTTTCGAAATATGCGGACCGAAATCAAAAACTTCGGTAATGGTATAATAAGTTCCGTTCATTTGTAAAAACCCTCCTTTGGTACGGAATGTACGCTCAGAGTCTTTCTGCACTTGCTTTTGCGACTGACAAAAATCATCTCACAAAATCAGGTACAGAAAAAGCTTGAGAGTACAGTTGTTTGCATGGGCAGAAAAGACGGTATTGGGAATGATAGATTTTTTCTGCCCTACAATACCAGTCTACTACAGACATTCCGAAAGAAAAAGTACAAATCAGAGATAAATTTGCACGGAGATGCTTTTTCTGTGTTTTTGTTTCCGGAACGGAAAAAGTCTGATCGAAACAGAAACAGCAGAAAAGTGTCAAAAAACAGCAGAATCGTTGTTTTTCGTATTGGAGCCGTATGGAATAATAAAATCATACAAGGAAAAAGGGAGGTTTTACGAGATGATTACAAGACTAGAGGAGATTCCGGTAACGAAAGAAAGCTATCCGTTTGCCAGTGCGGAGCGTTACCTGAAGCTGTCGGAGCGCGGCTATGTGGAGAAGGAATATTATATGTATGGAACGGCAAATGTCTACGAGACAGCCGACGAGCGCGGCGGCGTCCGTGTGCGCACTGCGGATGCGCCGTATACAAACCGCATCATTGTCCGCGCACCGCAGGACACTGCAAAATGCAGCGGAAACGTTGTAGTGGAGATCATCAATCCAACGAGTTTTATGGAGATTGACCGCATGTGGATTCTCGGCTGGAAGAAATTTGTGCGGGACGGAGATATCTATGTGGGAATCACAAGCAAACCGAATACGATCGCAAAAATGGTAGAGTTTGATGAAAAGCGTTACGGCTGTCTTTCCTGGGCTAACCCGACGCCGGATGTGCCGTTCTCGGAGCGACTGCAGGTCACAGGCGGACTCGGCGATCTGAATCATGATTACGAAACGGGTCTTTTCTGGGATATGCTGACAGACCTGGCGTGGCTGCTGCGCGGCGATGAGGAGCAGAATCCGATTCGGGAATATAAGAGAGAATACGTCTATTTGACGGGCTGGTCACAGTCGGGTTCGTATCTGTTCCGCTATCTGAACAGCTTTGCGTATCGTCCGGAGGTGGCACGCGGTGCGTGTGTATTTAATGGTTACCTTTCCGGAGGAGGAGTCCATTCCCTTGGTATTCCGGTCAACCAGTATGAAACCATGGCTCCGTACCATTACAGTCTGACACGTGTGGAAAAGGCGCGCGAGCCGTTTATCGCTGTGCAGACGGAGAGTGAAAACGGAAGAATGGAAGCATGGCGCATTGCCCAGCAGGACAGCGATGATCCTGAGTTCCTGTTCCGCCAGTATGATGTGACGGGTGCAAGCCATGACACTTCCTATAGCTATGTGGACTACTATCAAAACGATCCGGATCTGGTGCGGATCAACCATCTGCCATTCTATATGGGAAAAAATGAGGAAGGAAACGACTATCCGTCCCAGATTCTTTTTGCGGCAGCATTTCGGAATCTCTTTACCTGGGTACGGACAGGCGCAGCTCCGGCGCACTGTGACCGGATTGCGATTGACAGCGACGGAGAAAACAAAAAGGATGCGTTCGGAAATACAATCGGTGGACTGCGTACCTGCCTCCTTGACTATCCAACCGGAAGATACAGCAATACCAGCGACATTGAAAAAGGCCAGAATTTCCTGGATCCTGAATCGGAAAAGGAAGGATTGTTCGGTTATCAGCAGGCGTTTTCGAAAGAAATGATAAAAGAGCTGTACGGAACATTGGCACATTACCGGGAAATGGCGGAGAAAAACACGAAAGAGCAGGTAACGAAAGGCTTTGTCTGCCGCGAGGATGCGGCGGAGCTGGTTGAGATTGCCGTGCAGCTTGCAAAGAAACGCGGACTGGAATAAAAAACAATAAACAGTTACAGTAAAATCAGATTCGAGGAGCGTGCCCGAAAAAACCGGGCGCGCTCTGCGCAGATAAAGGAGAAAATAAAATGGGGATGAAAGCAGAACAGTGGCGACAAATTATTTTATCATTTGAGAGCAAGAAAACATACAACAATCCATTCCTCGATGTTTCCATCTGGAGTGTTTTTACGGGACCGTCGGGAAGAAGGATCAGAAGAGAAGCATACTGGGACGGCGGAAATACCTATCGGATTGCCTTTGCGCCGACCGAAATCGGAATGTGGAGTTATAGACTGGAAGCACCGGAGGAGACGGGACTTTCCGGAGTGCAGGGAACGATCGAATGTATTCCATACGAAGGAGATCTTGCTATCTATCAGCACGGATTTCTGAAAGTGCATCCATCAGGAAGATATCTGACGTATGCAGACGGAACACCGTTTTTCTGGCTTGGCGATACGCACTGGGCATTTGCCTTTGGTGAGCGGTGGGACGAGTCGAACCATCCGCAGATGACGAGCATGTTCCGCGGCATGGCAGACCGCAGGAAGGAACAGGGTTATAACGTTTATCAGACAAACCTTCGAAGTGACAGCTGGAAGGAGCACAAGAGCCGTTACTGGAAAACGGATGCCGCAGATGATGTGCCGGATGTGGCATTTTACCAGAACGAACTCGACCGCCGCATGCAGTATCTCGCTGACCTTGGCTTTATCAACGCGCTCGGTTTTGCCTGGTCCGGCTCGATCGAGCAGGGCGTGGAGCACCAGAAACATCTGGCACGCTATATCATTGCCCGCTATGGTGCCCTTCCGGTTGTGTGGACGCTGGCAGGCGAAGTGGCAGGCTACTTCCCGGGAAAGCCGCGGGAAACAGCCATCAAAGGCTGGCGCGAGGTCGCAAAGTATGTGGAAAAAATGGACGGATATGGAACACTGCAGACCGCACATTATACGAATGAGCGTCCGTTTGCAGATTACTATTATGACGAATCGTGGTTTGATTTTGTGCTGAATCAGGCCGGACACGGCGATTTCCCGATCAATCCGTCCTGGTACCGTGCCTATCGGAAGGAACACGGAACAAAACCATTCATCGAAGGCGAGTCCCTGTATGAATACTGTTCCACACTGGAAGAAAACGGAACCCGGCTCTGCACCGATGCAATGCTGCGCCGCGTGGCATATATGGCAGTCCAGACCGGCGGCTGCGGCTATACGTACGGTGCGCAGGGAATCTGGGATAATATCTGGGAGGTAAGTGACATCAACCCGGATTTTAATGCATTCAACAAATTTGGCATCACCTGGGCGAAAGCCATTGACGGCCCCGGAGGCGCACAGATGGGATATCTGAAACGTTTCTATGAAGAACATCATTTTGAGGAGATGGTGCCATATGAACCGGCAGAAATGGAAGAGAGTATCAGCCCGTTTGCCAATAAGCTTGCGGCTGCCACGATCAGCCGGGATAAAACGAGAGCACTGATTTATTACGGAGAGATGGATGGCATGAGTACACCGCTCGCGGGCCTTTGCGACGGAATCTATGCAATTTCCTGGTTTGATCCGAGAACGGGACAGACAGAAAAAGCAGAAATCCAGGTGGAAGTGCGTGGAAAGTCGTGCATTATGCCAAAGAAACCGGCGGCGGGAGATTGGGTGCTGATAGCAGAATGCATAGAAAAGACTGAAAAGTGATCATAAACTATACAAAATGCGGAAAGAAACCGCAGAAAAGTGCAAATTCATCGCAGGATTGTTCTTTTTTGGAGGTAAGAAAGCAGATATAATAAGATCATCAAATGAGTCACGGCCGAAACTCAGAAACGAAATAAAGCAGCAAGACAAAAAGATAAAAAGCGAGGACGAAAGAATGAAAAAGAAAGTAGCAGCGATTTTCATGGCATCCATTATGGCATGCTCCATGGCTGCATGCGGAAGCAGCGGCGGAAGTTCAGATTCCGGAAAGACAGATTCTAAGGATAAGAGTACCGCATCCAGTACAGCAGAGAACGGAAGCGGAGAAGTGGAAAAAATCATCGTAAGCTTCCCGACCTGGACGGGTGCTCCGGCAGACACGGAGAAAGTACAGGAAGCCATCAATGATATCACAAGAGATAAGATTGGCGTTGAAATTGAGCTTTCTATTACCGATTTCGGATCCTTTAATCAGAATACGACACTGGCGCTTTCCGCAAATGAGGAAATTGATGTACTTGCATGTGTAGGTTTCCCATATGCAACCGGAATTCAGCAGGGATATCTCTCCGACCTAGAAGAAAATGATCTGATTCAGACTTACGGACAGGGAATTATTGATGCGGTTGGACAGGAAAATGTAGATGCCTGCCGTGTAAACGGAGTTTTATATGGACTTCCAAGTAACCGAGACATTGCACAGGGACGTGGATGCGCAGCGATCGCAACCGAGTATCTCGATGGTATTGGCTACGAAGCAAACACAGACGATGAGATCGTAAAAATCAGTCTGGATGAATTAAATGACATTTATGCACAGCTGCATGAGAAGTATCCGGACAAAGAGGTTTATCGTCCGACAACAGGTTCTATGTCGCAGTTCTCTAACGTAGACTCCCTTGGAGGAAATGTGTTCGGTGTGCTGCTTGACTATGGCCAGAACCTTGATGTTGTAAATCTCTTTGAGAGCGATTTCTACAAGGATTATTGTGCAAGACTGTATGACTACAATCAGAAAGGCTATATCAGTGCCGATGCATCAACCGATACAACAGCAGTCGGAGAGCTTGTAAAAGCCGGAACTCTGATGAGCTATACCACAGGCGGAAAGCCTGGCATCAAAGCGCAGGAGACTACACTGACCGGTCGCGATATGACCATCTTCCAGACACTGGATGACTATATCAGTTCCACATCTGTGGCTAGTATGCCTTGGACCATTCCGATCTCTGCACAGCATAAAGAAGCAGCCATGAAATTCCTGAATGAGTGCTACACAAATGCCGATATCGCAAACCTTCTGGCATGGGGCATCGAGGGAACACATTATAAAATTGGCGATGACGGACTTGCTACTTATGCAGACGGTGTAGATGCATCCAACTCCGGATGGAATCATTCCATGGGATGGATGATGCCGAACCAGTTCCTGACCCATGTATGGGAAGGAAATGATCCGGATCTGTGGACAGAGATGAAAGAGTTTAACACCAATGCAAAGGTTTCCAAAGCAAGCGGTTTCTCCTTTGACAGCACAAATGTGGCAAACGAGCTCACAGCAGTACAGAACGTATACAACGAGTATCAGACCAGCGTAGAGTACGGCTTTGTAGACCCGGAGACCGGAATTGCTGAGATGAATGATAAGATGATGACTGCAGGCCTCCAGAAGATTATCGACGAGAAAAAGGCACAGCTGGAAGCATGGCAGGAAGCAAACAAATAAAGTTTAAGAATTTAGATCAAAAAATGACTGCGCCGTCCCAAAAACAGGACGGCGCAGGTTGTAAGAAGAGAAAAATCTGTCAAAACCGGAACGCGTCATGACCGGCTGCGGATAAGAAAAAAGGAGAATGAAAAACATGGCAAGAGTGAAAAGTCAGAAGAGCCAGAAAAGACGAAAAACATTTGTACGCTTTCTGCCGATCTATATTCTGATGCTGCCGGGCCTCATTTATCTGTTTATCAACAATTATATGCCTCTGCCGGGCCTTGTAATTGCATTCAAACAGTACAATGCCGGAAAGGGCATCTACGGAAGTCCATGGGTAGGACTGAAAAACTTTGAATATCTGTTTACGACAAGCGATGCCTTTGTTATTACACGAAATACGATTCTCTACAACGTGGCCTTCATTGTAATCAATACAACACTGGCAATAGCAGTAGCTATTATCTTGAGTGAACTGGAAGGAAAACGGAAGAAAGTTTACCAGAGTGCAATTCTTCTTCCGAACCTCCTCTCCACCGTTATCATCGGATATCTTGTTTTTGCATTCTTCAGTGTAGAAAACGGATTCATTAACAACACGATTTTAAAGGCGCTGGGAAAAGATCCGGTTTCCTGGTATTCGGAACCGAAATACTGGCCGTTTATCCTGGTTTTTGTCAGTGCATGGAAGTCGGTTGGCTACAACTGTATTGTGTATCTGGCAACACTGATGGGATTTGATAAATCCTTCTATGAGTCAGCCAAGATCGATGGTGCAACGAGATGGCAGCAGATCAAATATATCACCCTGCCGCTTTTGCGTCCGACCATTATCATGCTGACCATGATGGCAATCGGAAGAATTTTCTACTCTGACTTCGGTCTCTTTTATCAGGTGCCGATGAACCAGGGAGCTTTGTATTCCACAACAAACACAATTGATACCTACGTATACCGCGGACTGCTTCAGATGGGCAATGTTTCGATGTCTGCCGCAGCCGGTGTTTACCAGTCGATCGTAGGATTTATTCTGGTGCTTGGCGCCAACCTGCTGGTACGTAAAATTGACCGCGACAGCGCGCTGATCTAGGAGGAACGGTATGAAAACAAGAGAAGATAAAATTTATAGCTTTTTCGGCCATCTGATCATGACAATCCTGACACTGCTCGCGATCATTCCGATTCTGTTGATGTTCATTTCCTCATTGACTGACAATGCAACTCTGTTACAGAATGGATACTCTTTTCTGCCGGAAAAGTGGAGTACCTATGCTTATGAGTGGGTATTCACATCCAGCAGTTCCATGGTAATCAAAGCCTATGGAATGTCCTTTATCCTGACCGCAACCGGCGTTGTATGCAGCCTTGCACTGACAACCTGTCTGGCCTACGGCCTTTCGAAAAAGGGTCTGCCGGGACGAAATGTCCTGACCTTCCTGGTATTCTTTACCATGCTGTTTAATGGAGGCCTTGTACCGACTTATATCAATTACACGACCGTATTCCATGTGAAAGATACGTTCTTCGGGCTGCTGGTTCCGTCTCTGATGATGAGCGCATTCAACGTTCTCCTGATGAAGAGCTACTTTGTCACCGGTGTGCCGGATGAAATTCTTGAGGCTGCCTATATTGACGGTGCAAACGAATTCCAGACTATGTGGAAGATCGCCATTCCGCTGTCCAAACCGATTATTACCACCGTTGCCATGTTCTCCGGTATCGCTTACTGGAATGACTGGAACAATGGTTATATCTATCTGACAAAGAGAACGGATCTCTACAGTATCCAGAACCTGCTGAACCGTCTGATGCAGAATATTCAGGCGCTGACGCAGAACGCCAACAACATGGCGCAGGCAGGCGAAGGCCTCTCCCAGATCCCATCCGGAACGGTTCGTATGGCGATGGCAGCACTTGGTATTCTGCCGATCATGATCATTTATCCGTTCATCCAGAAAAACTTTGTAAAAGGTATTACCCTTGGCGGCGTGAAGGGCTGATAAAAAAGTAAGTGAATCCAAAAAATCCGGCTTTCCGATATGCAAAAGGAAGGCCGGATTTTTTTAATTTCTAAACTGCCGTGGTGTCATGCCCGTCGATTTTTTAAACTGGCGGGAGAAGTACGAAATATTCTGGAAGCCGCAGGTGATGGCAATGTCGCGGATGCTCATTTCGCCCTTTGCGAGAAGCTCCTTGGAGCGCGCAATCCGGCGATCGATGACGTAGTTGATGAGAGAACTTCCCGTGTCTTTTTTGAAGAGATGGGACAGATAATCGGCGTTCAGGTATACCATGGCTGCAAGCGTATCGCGGTCCAGCTCGTCGGAGAGGTGCGATTCGATATATGCTTTCACGGTGGCAACAGCCGTGTCCTGGGAAGCGGCTGCCTGACGGCTTTGTATGAACAGCAGAAGACTGTTGGAAATCCATTCTCGTAAAGCACCAAACGAGGAGAAGGTCTGCTCCGGGGAAGCAACGGTAATCTGGCGGCGGAAGGCTTCGTCTTCGCTGCCCGGATGATCCATCTGGCGGAACAGCAGCTGCAGGAACTGATAGTAAAAGCCGGTCAGAAATTCCCGTGTAGCAGTGCCGGAGCTTTTCGTCTGATTTAAGAAAGCGAAAACCTCAATCTGAAGCTGTTCCGTTTTTCCGGATGTGAGAAGATCGGACCAGCGGTCAGATGGAATCGGCTGAAAAGGCGTCTGAACAGGAGCTTCGGTTTCAGCGGCAAGATCGAAAACGTGATTTTCGTAGGTGACGTTCTTTCCGGCGAAGGCTTTCATGGAAAGAAAAGCTTTTCGCAGGTCTTCCGGGAGACAGACCTTCTGATCAACGAAAAAGTTGATCGAGAACGGAAAGTGTGTCACAAAGTCGGTCAGGGCCTGACGACATCGGCCAATCACGGCGTCCCGAGAGTGTGTGGAGGCCGGGAGAAGCAGAAGATAAAAACCGTCCAATGCGCGGATCGTCAGGGGAAGCTCGGAAGCTTTGAAAAAATATTCACGGACAATGTTTTTTAAGGCAAATTCATACAGGGTACGGTTGTCGGTCGGAGAAAAGGAGTTCGTCTGTCCGGGCTGGATCAGAAGCGGACAGAAGGGCTGATGAATCAGTTCGACATTCAGACGGCGATAGCGGATTTCATCCATCACTTCGGAAGGAGCAGAGGAAATACTGCCATTTAACAGGTCGAGGAAGAACTGTTCCGCAAGCGGGAGCTCACTTTCCTTCCAGTAATTGGCATGAAGGGTGTTGACGCGGTCCTTCTGCTGCTTTTCACATTGCGCACAGGCTTTGTCAAGAGCTTCCAGAAGAGCATGGTCGTCCAGCGGCTTCAACAGATAGTCACTGCTGGAAAGCTTCATAGCGCGGGAAATATATTCAAATTTTGCATAGGCGGTCAGAAAAATGCAGACGGTTTCGTAGTGTGCCTGGCGGATCTGGTCCAGCAGTTCGAGGCCGGAACCGCCGGGCATCTCGATATCACAAATCATCAGATCAATCGGATGCGCGGAAAAGGCTTCCAATGCCTGTGTCAGATTGTAGGCACAGAAAATCTCAAAAAAGTCCGGTCGCAGTGTGCGGATTTTGTTGGAAATGCTTTCGACGGTATAATATTCATCGTCTACGATTAACAGGTTCATAATAACCTCCCCAAAACATATTTTTAGCTGTTCCGGTTATCCGTCGATGCGGAAAAAGGGAACGTAAGGAAAATCAATGGTAATCTGAGCGCCTGCGCCGGGGCGGTTGCCAAAAGCAAAAGCCGCGTCGGGAAAAATCTGGCGGAGGCGGAGCACCACGTTTGTGATGCCGATGTGTTCCTGCTCGGAGTTTACATAGGTATCAAGCTTTTGCAGCACGGCAAGTATATCCTCGGAAAAACCGCATCCGGTATCCCAGATACAGATATGAAGACGGGTACACTGATTTTCTTCCTGCGCGGTGATATCGATATGCATGTCCAGCACTTTCCCCATAACGACCTCATATTTGATCGTGTTTTCCACAAAGTTCAGGAGTATAAGCGGCACAACCGTTGCATTTTGCAGCGATTCTTCGCAGGAAGGGAGCAGGCGCAGCGCGCCGGGATAGCGGATGGAGGAAAGCTCCACGTAGTTTTTTACAAGGTTTAGCTCTTCTAAAAGCGAGACGGTCTGGCCGGAGGAAAGCGTATAGCGCAGATGTACACTCAGGTTCTGAAGCATCTGCCGTGCCAGGTCCGCATGGTTATTTTCAGTCAGCTGATAAATGGTGTTCAGGCAGTTGATCATAAAATGCGGCGTGATCTGCTGCTTCAGGTAAAGCGCTTCCAGCTTCTGACGGGCGAGCTGTTTTTCGTAATTCGCGATTTTCAGATCATCGATCTCTTCGACCATATCGTTGAAAGCGGTCGTCATTTTCCGGAATTCGTCGAGCATAGCGTCATCCGGAATCCGCACCTTGAGATCACCGCCGCGGAGCTGTTCCAGCGCATGCGTCAGCATGTGAACCGGGTGAAGAACCCAGCGGTGCAGGGAAGCAGACAGGAGCAGCCAGATTACGAACAGACCGAGCGAAACGATCAGGGCGAGAAGATAAAAGCTGCTCTGATATTTGGTGTATTCCGAAGCCTTTAAAAGCAGGGTCAGCGACAGCGGTGTTTCGTTCAGTTCATGTGAAACAGCCATCCAGGAGGTTCCATCAATGTCGTAGGAAGGATATCGTCGCCATTTCAAGCGGGGAGCCTCCAGGCGGACATCGTTTGACGGGGTGCGCAGAAGAAGGGGACCATCGGAAAAATACAGAAGACTGTCCTGCGTTTTTGTATCGACCAGAGTGCCAAGGAGTGTATCCGTGGAAATGTACGCGCCGAGCAGATATCCGTTCAGGTTCAGAATACGGACAAGGTAATATTTCCCGTTGATTTCGTTGAGATTCCATACAGAGGACGGATCCTCTGTTTTGGCGATTTCACGGATATAGTTCCAGAGGAACGGTGTCGGGTTGGTGGTCTGGTCATAGAGGACCAGGGCATCTGTGGCTTCCTGATAGCAGAAAAAGCCGTCTACGGTATAGTTTGGCGTTGCGTTTTCAAAGCTTTTTTTGATTCGGTTTAATGTGATATACCAGTTGGTTGTCTGTGGTTCTGCTGCGCGGAGGGAAAGAAGATCGGCATCATTTAATGCGAAAACATAGAGGTAGGTTTCCGTGCGGGAAAGATTTTCATCCAGGCTTTTCTGGTACAGAACCAGTGTATTTTCCGAGTTCTCATGGATCCGCTCAAGCATCAGACCGAAAGCGGCTGTGTTGTTGTACGCGACAAGCGCGCAAAAAAGGACGATCATGACTGCAAGCAGAACAAAAATACGAAAACCAAGTGAGTGTATGGAAATTTTGGAAAAGCGTTTTTTCAAAGGACCATCTCCTCTCCTGTACATGTTAGATATATGCTGAATTTTGAGCCAGATAAAAAGAAAATGCCGGAACTGTTCAGCAAAAAGTCCGGCAGACTCTATGGGAAAGTTTACAATAAAAGTGAAAAAACGTCAATAAATACAAGGAAAAAAGAAATAGATATCGGCAAAAGTGATAAAAAAACAACTGAATTATTGTTTAAAAGTTTAATTTAAAAAGATTGACTATTCAAAATACATTTAGTAAAATTAAATTATCGCGATACGAAGCAATACTTATTTTAGAAAGGTGGAACGTATGTTACAGTCTTATACCGAATATGTAAAACGATATGGAATTGCAGAACTGGTTTTCCGGGGACCGTCCGAGGGAAATCCGTTTGCGGAGCAGTGGGTGAAAGGAACGATGGCAGGCCAGGCAGAGGAAAAGCGTGCCGAGGGCTTTTATGATGGAAACGGCGTATACAAACTGCGCTTTATGCCATCCTGCGAAGGAACGTATGAGATTACCGCAGTAACAAGCTGGGGCGATGAGGCAAAGGTGACGGTGGAGGTCAGCGCAGCCGATGAAAACTGCCACGGTCCGGTCCGGGTAGCAAACACCTATCATTTTGCTTACGATGACGGAAAGGAATACTACCCGTGCGGTACGACCTGCTATGTGTGGGAGCTGCAGAGTAAGGAGACTCAGGAGAAAACGTATGAAAGCCTTGCTGCTTCTCCGTTTAATAAGATCCGCTTCTGCGTTTTCCCGAAGCACTATGTCTACAATTTAAAAGAGCCGGCACAGTATCCGTTTGAAATTCGTGAAAATTCTCCGTGGTCTCCGTCTGACTTTGAGACAGAGAAGCTGGAAAAAGCGCCGCGCAATATGTTCGGCGGCATTGATGCCATGATCGAAAACCCGGATGAAGTATGGGATTATACCCGTCCAAATCCTTCTTATTTTGAACACATAGAAAATACGATCGTACGCCTTGGCACCATGGGAATCCAGGCTGATCTGATTTTGTTCCATCCGTACGACCGCTGGGGCTATTCACGCATGAATCTGGAGCAGCAGAACTTTTATTTAAGATACGTTGTTAACCGTTTCAGCGCATACCACAATGTATGGTGGGCTATGGCAAATGAATTTGACCTGTTCCGCTGGAAACCGGTATCCGAGTGGGAGTCCAATGCAGAAACCGTCTGCCGTCAGGATCCGTACCGCCATCTGCGCTCCATTCACAACTGTATGACCATGTACGATCATTCCAGGGGATGGATCACGCACTGCAGTCTGCAGAGAATCGATCTGTACCGTACCGCAGAAAATGTGGAAATCTGGCGCCCGCAGTATGGAAAACCGTGCGTACTCGATGAGATTGCATATGAAGGAAATCTTCCGTTCGGCTGGGGAAATATCAGCGGCGAGGAGATGACACGCCGGTTCTGGGAGGCATATACCAGAGGTGGATATGGCCAGCACGGCGAGACGTATGAAAATGAAAACGGTGTGATCTGGTGGTCACACGGCGGAGAGCTGAAGGGCGGAAGCCCGGCGCGAATCCAGTTCCTGCTGGATATTATGGAAGAAAACGGGGGCTATATGGAGCCGCTTCCGGCATTCTTTGATGAGACCTGCTGCACAAACAGCGCAAGCCATCCGAGAAAGGACTGCGTGATGTACTATTACGGTGCCAACCGCCCATGCCGCCGCCCGTTCTACATGCCGGAAGGCCAGGAGTTTGATGTGGAAGTCATCGACACCTGGAACATGACGATCACCCAGGCAGGCCGTCACAGCGGAGAATTTACGATCGACATGCCGTCAAGACCGTATATGGCGGTGAGACTGGTGAAAGTGAAATAACAGATTAGAACGATGTCCCCCGGAGAGGAAAGTCTTCGGGGGGATTTTTTTGAAAAATATGAAAAAAATTCATTTTAATCTTGACAATACTTGGCTCCTATGCTATCATACCACCTGTATCACGCCGAAGACAGCAGGTGCCGCAAGGCGTAAGTTTCAAACGCCTGCCGAGGAGAAGTTACACAAGGTTCATGTTATGGAATTTTGAGATCTCTTCGCCAATCTTCGCGAAGAGCTTTTTTTATACTTCCAAAGCGTAGGTACGAAATACTACAAGGAGGTGCAATCATGGCAATCAATGCAAAAATCGATCTGAAGAAGCCGGTCCTGGAAGAGATCAGCGCACAGGTAGAAGGCGCACAGTGCGTGCTGCTGGTAAACTACAGCGGATTAACCGTTGCTCAGGATACTCAGCTGCGTAAAGAGTTAAGAGAAGCAGGCGTTCATTACAAAGTATACAAAAATACAATGATGAAACGTGCATTCGCTGGTACTGCTTTCGAGTCTCTTACCAAAGACCTGGATGGCACAAACGCTATCGCAATCAGCAAGGACGATGCAACAGCTCCGGCAAGAATCATCGCTAAATTTGCAAAAACCGCTCCGAAGCTGGAGATGGTTTCTGGTGTTGTAGAAGGAAACTACTACGACAAAGCTGGAATGGAAGCACTGGCAAACGTTCCGTCAAGAGAAGAACTTCTTGGCAAACTGCTTGGAAGCATCCAGTCCCCGATCGCAAACCTGGCTCGCGTCCTCAACCAGATCGCAGAGTCCAAAGGCGGCGCAGCAGAGGCCTAAGCCTCAAGCGGGCAGCGTGAAATACGCAGCCTGAGAACATTATTCAGAAAATATCCAAGGAGGAAAATAAAATGGCAAAGTTAACAACCGCAGAGTTTATTGACGCTATCAAAGAGTTATCTGTATTAGAGTTAAACGATCTTGTAAAAGCATGTGAGGAAGAGTTCGGCGTATCCGCAGCAGCAGGCGTTGTAGTTGCAGCAGCAGCAGGCGATGCAGCAGCAGCTGAGGAGAAAGACGAGTTCGACGTAGAGCTGACAGAGGTTGGCCCGAACAAAGTTAAAGTTATCAAAGTTGTACGTGAAGCTACAGGACTTGGCCTGAAAGAAGCTAAAGAAGTAGTTGACGGTGCTCCGAAAGTCCTCAAAGAGGGTGCTTCCAAAGCAGAAGCTGAAGAGCTCAAAACTAAACTTGAGGCTGAAGGCGCTAAAGTTACTCTTAAATAATTTAAGCGTAAATCAGAATCTATGGACGCACGGCGGGATTTCCTGCCGTGCGTTTTTTTCTTCACAGGATACTTCGTTGAATTTTTCTGTAAAGTAAAAAGCCATCCGGGCAGGAGCGCACTGTGGCGGAGGCAACGAGATAAAGTCCTTGCCGACGCTGCCCGTGGTGTCTGCAGTGATAACGAAAGAAGCCCACAGAGAGTGTTTTTTTGAGTACAAAATGGATGAAAGTGGGAGGGAGAAGAAATGCAGGTACATTCCATTCTGGAATCTCTACAGCAGGGAATCCTGATCTGCGATCAGCACAGCAGGATTGTGTTCTTTAATCAAGTCTACAGCGATTTCATCGGCGTTCCGCTTGAAACCGCGAAAGGTCATAAAATCACGGATTACCGCAAATCTGCCATTGCTCCGGAAGTCATTTGGAGCGGCATCCCGGTCGAGGGAATGGTGCGGAGAGAGGGAACACAGGAATACTTTGCAAGTGTTTATCCGATTCGGGAAGAGCATCATATCCGCGGAAGCATCTCAATTGTGACGAGTCTCGTACAGTTTGAAAAACGGGAATCAGAGGCTCACATGACGCTGGAAGAGCGGGTGCGCCGCTTTGAACGGCAGGAGATCAAAAATACGTTGTTGCTGTACGGACGGGATATGGAAGGGAAGCAAAAAGCGGCAAAGGAACTCGGAATTTCGCTGGCAACGTTATATAATAAAATCAAAGAATAAGACAGAAGGAGAATGAAATGCCGGAATTTCTGCAGCTTTGGGGCTTTGTGGTATTTTCTGTCTTTGCTGTAACAGAACTCACATAAAAGAGGGATCATGATTTCTAAAATTTTAGAAATTACGATCCCTTTTGTAGTATCTGCCCGGATATCGCATTACAATGATCTCAGATCAAAGAAAGCGAGGCCATAGAACATGAAAAAAATCAGAATCGGAAGCGGCGCAGGCTATGCGGGAGACCGCATTGAGCCGGCAGTGGAACTGATGGAAAAAGGAAATCTGGACTACATTATTTTCGAGTGTCTGGCGGAACGCACCGTTGCGATCGGGCAGCAGGACAAAGAGAAAGATCCGTCGAAGGGATACAACCAGCTGCTCGACTACCGAATGGAAAAAATTCTCCCGCTGATGGCGAAAAACAAAGTAAAAGTTATTACCAATATGGGAGCTGCCAACCCGGTATCTGCTGCAGAACTGACGTGTGAAATTGCCAGAAAACTGGGTGTCAGTGGATTGAAGATTGCCTGTGTGACCGGCGATGATATTACAGACGAGCTGGACAAGTATGAAAATGAAACAGTGCTGGAGGATGGCACGCTGTTAAAAGAGAAAAAAGATGTTCTGATTTCTGCGAATGTCTATATGGGTGCGGAGGGCATCACAAAAGCGTTGGAAGAGGGTGCCAATCTTGTCATTACCGGTCGCGTTTCCGATCCTGCACTGACGATCGGACCGCTGGTACATGAGTTCGGATGGAACATTACCGACAACCCGGATCAGATGGGACAGGCGGTTCTGGCAGGCCATCTGCTGGAGTGTGCCGGACAGGTGACAGGCGGCTATTTTGCGGATCCGGGCTACAAGGATGTGCCGGATCTGTGGAAACTTGGATTCCCGCTCATTGAGATCGACGAGACAGGCGCATTTACCGTGACAAAAGTCGAGGGAAGTGGCGGACTGGTGAGCGTGGATACCTGTAAAGAGCAGATGATCTACGAAATCCACAACCCAAAGGCTTACCTGACCCCGGATGCAACAGCGGACTTTTCGAAGGTGACGTTCCGGCAGATCGGGGAAAACCAGGTTCACGCCGAGCATGCGACAACGCATGGAAGACCGGAAACTTTGAAAGTGAGTGTCGGCTACAAGGACTGCTTCATCGGTGAGGGTGAAATTTCCTACGGCGGAAGCAACTGTATGGCACGGGCGGAGCTGGCGGCGGAGATTCTGGAGAAGCGGATTGAACTGACAGGCATCGAGCTGGAAGAGTACCGTACTGATTTTATCGGATGCAATTCCCTGTATCGTGATGCAATTTCCAAGGAGATCGGAAGTGGAACTCCGTGTGAAGTGCGTCTCCGCGCCGCAGGCAGAACGAAAGACCGGAAAAATGCCGTTCTGCTGGCAAACGAGGTGGAGGCTCTCTATACCAACGGTCCCGCAGGAGGCGGCGGAGCGGTGAAACGGGTGTCCGAGATTGTCTCGGTCTGCTCAATTTTTGTGCCGCGCGATGCAGTAGAAGCAAAAGTTACATTCCGGGAGGTATAAGGCGATGAAATTAAAAGAGATTGCACATGCAAGAACAGGCGATAAAGGCGAGATCTCCAATATTTCGGTGATCCCATATGATGAGAACAATTATGAAATGCTGAAAGAAAAAGTAACAGAAACACGCGTAGCAGAATACTTCCGCGAAATCTGCCACGGAAAAGTAACCCGCTACGAACTGGACGGAATCCATGCGCTGAACTTTGTCCTCGACAAGACACTCGGCGGCGGTGTCACAAGATCGCTGGCGCTGGACAAACATGGAAAGACACTCGGTATGGCACTGCTGGAAATGGAGGTATAGGGCGATGGCAGAAGATTTTATGGCGGCAGTGGTAAAACGCGTGGAGGAACAGTTTGCGAAAAGCGGCGTTTCCGAAAGCTGTGCAGTATTTGAAAGAAAAGACAGCCAGATCGAGATGCGCGATGGTGTGAAGCTGCATACAATCTATTATTTTCCAAGGGAAGGCGGATCAGGAGAAAACAAGAAATATCCCGTCATCCTGACTCGTACCTGCTATCCGGGCAACGACCGTATTCACCGTGCCTACGGCGAGGGACTGGCGTGCAGAGGTTATGTGTATGTCTACCAGTATTGCCGCGGCAGGGAGCAGTCAGAAGGAAAATGGGAGCCAAACATTAATGAGCGGAACGATGGCATTGACACCATGGATTACCTTGTGGAGCAGCCATGGTGCGAAATCTTAGGCTACTGGGGCCATTCCTACACAAGCATGACCGGCTGGGCGTTCGCTGATGCCGCGGAGGGGAAAGTTGCCGCAATGTTTCTGGAGGACTATGGAACGGACCGTTTTGTATCAGCCTACGAGAAGGGCTGCTTCCGCCACGATATCCTGACCGCATGGTCGATGGAAAATGCGGAAAAACCAGTGAATGCTGACTATCGTGAAAGCTGCCGTTACCTGCCGCAGATTGAAGTGGACAAGGCACTGTGGGGACAAAAGGTTCCGTCCTACCGCGAATACATCACAAGCCCGAACCCGGGCGATGCGCTCTGGCAGACGGGCTGGTGGAAACAGTTACGGGAAATCCCGTCAAAAACGAAAGTCCCGATCTATCTCTTGAGCGGCTGGTACGATCATCACCACGGCAGCAGTATGAAAACGTGGGAGCGCCTGAACGAGGAGACGAAACAGCACAGCTGGCTGGAAATCGGTGCATGGAACCACTTTTTCCAGATTTGTCTTGAAGATAAAGAGGTGCTGCACCCGCAGAATGAAGAAATTCCAAAGATGCTGGAATGGTTTGAGCTGACGCTGAAACAAAAAGAAATCCCAACACAGCGGATCCGTGCCTATGAAATCGGAGCGGACCGGTGGATTGACATCGTGTCCGACGGACTGGGAGAAAAAGGAACTGCGGGAAGCATGACGCTGTATCTGGATGAGAAAACACTGCGGACAGACACGCCGGAACAGGAAAAAACGAGAAACTACACGTTTGACCCGGCCACTCCCGTCGAGAGTATCGGCGGAGAAGCCCTTCTGCATACGATGCCGCAGATCGGCAGCCATCTTCAGCCGGAACCGGACTATCGTGATGATGTCCTGAGTTTTGTATCAGAACCGCTGGAAGAAACTTTCACGCTGAACGGAAAAGCCTCCGTCTGCCTGTTCGTGGAAAGTGATTGCGAGGATACGGCATTTACCGCTAAAATCATGGAGGTAACGCCGGAAGGAAAAGCGTACAACATTCGTTCCTCGATTGCAACATTGGAGCAGGGAAAAACGGAGGCCGGAGCCTATGAACCGGGCAGCGTGGCAGAGGTACAGATTACTATGTGGAATATTGTATACACGATTCCAAAGGGTTCCCGCATTCGTGTAGATATTTCCTCTTCCGACTTTCCGCAGTACCATGTCCACAGCAATCAGAAAGGGCTGTGGTCGGAAAAGACGGAGAATAAAATTGCTCATCAGACCATTCATATGGGCGGAAAAGCTGCTTCCTGCGTGATTTTGCCGCTGATGAAAAAACAGTGAACCGTAACGGTAAGGCGGACATAGGAAAAATCAAAAAGAAAAAAGTAGCACAATCCATTCTTTTGTGATATAGTGAAAACACTATAGGTTTTGCGGTAAACCTAAAGAACGGCCCGCATCATAAAAACAAAATGAACAGGAGAAAAGCAATGGAGAAAAAGTGGTGGCACAAAACGGTTGGATACCAGATTTATCCGAAGAGTTTTCAGGATACCAACGGGGACGGCATAGGAGATCTCAAAGGTGTGATCCGTCATCTTGACCAGATAGAAAAGCTGGGAGCCAATGTCATCTGGCTCTGCCCGGTGTTTGCATCCCCGATGGTAGATAACGGATACGATATTTCCGATTACATGGATATCGACCCGTCGTTTGGAACGATGGAGGACATGAAGGAGCTGATCGCGGAGGCAAAAAGGCGCGGCATCCGCATCCTGATGGATCTTGTCGTGAATCATTCCTCTGACCGGCATGCGTGGTTTCAGGCGGCACTCAAAGATCCGTTTGGAAAGTACGGAAAGTATTATGTGTTCCGGGAAGGAAAAGACGGCAAAGAGCCGAACAACTGGAGGTCGATTTTTGGCGGCAGCGCATGGGAGAAAGTACCGGGATATGATAAACTGTATTACCTCCACATCTTCACAAAAGAGCAGCCGGATCTCAATTGGGAGAATCCCAAATTGCGGGAAGAAATTTATGAGATGATTTTAAAATGGATGGATCTGGGACTTGGCGGATTCCGTCTTGATGCGATCAGCCATCTGAAAAAGAATTATCAGTACACCAACCTTCCGCCGGATGGACCGGACGAGTACAATATGGCGTTCGAGTATTTCAACAATGTAGACGGTCTTGCCGATATCTTGTGTGAAATGAAGGAGCGCACCTTTGCGCCGACCGATGCGCTGACGATCGGAGAGTACGATCACATGGGACCGGAGGATGTGGAGGATGTGATTGGGGAAAACGGCAGTTTCTCGTCCGTTTTCGATTTTTGTCACACCCTCGACAATGTGCGTAATCCGAAATGGGGCAATACCGTGGCGCTGTTTGACGATTATCGCGATCAGCTTTTTGCGGCACAGAAAATCGTGGATGGCCGCGGCATGCTCTGTAATTTCCTTGAAAATCATGACAAACCGCGCAGCATCGACCGGTTCCTGATGCCGGAGGATCAGAACCTCTACAGCGAAAAAATGCTTCCGGTCACTAATTTCTTCCTGCCGGGTATTGTGTTCCTGTATCAGGGACAGGAAATCGGCATGCGCGACGACCCGAAACAGTCCATTCAGGGATTCGTCGATAAACCGACCTTTGCTATTTACGACCGCCTGATTGCCGAAGGAAAAACGGATGCGGAAGCGCTCGAGCAGATCAACTGCGAGAGCCGCGAGCACAGCAGAACTCCGATGCAGTGGGATGCATCTGCCGAGGCGGGATTCACAACAGGTACGCCGTGGTTCCCGGTGAATAAAAACTATACGGAACTGAACTATGAGGCCGAGGAAAAAGATCCTGATTCCCTGCTGTGGTTCTACCGCAAAATGGTGGCAGTAAGACGACGTGAAGATCTGGAAGAAACCTTCCTCTACGGAACGCTGATTCCGGAATACGAGACGGTAAGCGGCGTTCTGGCGTACCGCAGGAAGGATGAGAAGAATAATGTTCTGATCCTTACTACTTCTCTTGCGGATGGCATTACATTGCCATTTACAGATACAATCGAAGAAGTACTTCTGAATAACTATGACACCTGCGAGGCAGGCGAGGAAACGATCCGTCTGCAGCCGTATCAGTGTCTGGTGCTGAAGGTGAAGGAATAATTGCAAAAACTAAAACAAAAACCGAAAAATCGGTCCCACAAAAGGAGAAGATCTTTTTGTGGGATCTTTTTTGTGGTACAATACAACAGAAAAAATCTATTATGAGGTGTGGAATGGAAAGAGACGAAGAAATAATGATGAGAGGAACAAAACAGGAAATGCCGGGATTTCGTTTTCGGCTACTCCGGCCGGAGAAGAAACGGGAACTGTGGAATCCGGATTTTGAACTTTTATTTCTGCTTCGTGGGAGCGGAAGAGTCAGCTACGAGGACGGGGAAGTTCACAATCTCCCGATGGGATCTATCTTTGCGATCAACCGGTTTCAGATCTGTGACCTGGATCTGGACGAAGACGGACTTGCTCTGTCGCTCTGCGTTTCAGCGGAGACGATTGATTCATTTCACATTAAGCTGCTGAAATGTGAAGTCAAATGTCAGTCGTTTTTTTATATGGAAGATCAGCAGGAAAAATTTGATTTGATCCGGCGGGATATGGCACGGATCTTTCTTGAGATGTACAAGAATAATGAGGAACAACCGATCTATATGAAAAGCCGTGTGACGGCGCTTCTGGAGGATCTGCTTTTTTACTTTACATCCGGGGAAAAGGTGGAACAGGGCCGGGGCGGAAGGGAACGCATTCAGCGGGCATCAGACTATATTCTGCAGCATTGCCGGGAAGAGATTACGCTGGAGGATCTGGCGGATCATCTTTATCTGAGCCGTGCCTATATTTCACGGAGCTTTCCGCAGTATTTCGGTGTATCATTTCGGGAGTACGTGACGCAGGTGCGCCTGGCGCATGCCGTACAGGAAATGCACAGCGGCGCAACGCTGACGGAGATTGCCTATCACAATGGATTTGTCAATGAGACGGCGATGATCCGCGCATTCCGCAAATACCGCGGTATGACACCGAGCGAATACCGGAAGCAGATGGAATATACAGTAAAACAGCGTGAAAAGAAAGGAAAAGAGCGGGAAGAGGCGGCGGGAGACCATGATATTTTCCAGAGTCTCCTGCAGTATGCAGCGGTCACGGAGCAGGAGATTGAGACGATAAATGAGAGTGCCGTTTCCGTGACAGCGGCAGTAAACGGACGGAAACCAAGAGTGGCAGGCCACTGGAAGCGCGTGATCAATGCTGGCTATGCGGCAAGTGTGCTGAACCGCGAGGTGCAGGATGAGCTGGAACAGCTGGTGCAGGAGCTCGGCTATGAGCTGATCCGCGTAAAAGGAATTCTTGATGATGATATGTGCGTACTTCGGCGGAATATGTGGGGCGAGATTCAGTTCTGCTGGAACTATATTGATGAGGTGATCGATTTCATCCTTTCCACGGGAGCGAAGCCGTTGCTGGAATTCGGCCATATGCCGTTGCTGCTGGCAAAAACAGACCCGGGAAGAACGATGCGTCCGGCGCTAAGCAGCTCTCCGCGAGATCTGGCTGAGTGGCGCATGCTGATCAAAAACCTGATGGAACATCTAAGGGAACGGTATGGAATCAACCAGATGCGGCGCTGGATTTTCAACCCGTGGATCAGCGGAGACGTGATCACGATTGATGGAGGAGATGAGTTCTTTGAGACGTGGAAAGCATCGTACGAGGAGATGAAACGTGTGAGCCCGGATCTTGTAACATGTCTTTCCTTTGGTCTTGGACCGGAGGAACATCTCAAAGCCTTTATCGAAACTATGAAGGAAAAGGAATGTGTGCCGGAAATTTTTGCATTCCGCTCGTTTGGCACGGTGATCTATGGAGAGGAAGAGGAGAAAATGAATCTGATCCAGAACAACGAGAGCGTCAATATGATTGTGAGCCGCGACCCGGATTTTCTGCGGAACCGCGGGGAGAAGGTAAAAGGTCTGCTGCAGAAGGCTGGGCTTGGTGCACTGCCGGTTCTGGTGGATGAGTGCAGCAGCAACATCTGGCAGAGGGATCTGTGCAACGATACCTGTTATAAAGCGGCATGGCTGTTTAAAAATCTTCTGGAAAATGAAGAGGCGCTGCAGGGAATTGCGTATTTCTCGGTCAATGACCGTTTGGATGAAGTATTTCCGGCGCGGGAAACGTATCATGGAGGTTTTGGGCTGTTCACGATGAACGGCATTCCAAAGGCGGTCTGCACTGCGCTGCGGCTGCTCGGCAGAATGGGATCTCGTCTGGTGAAGCGTGGGGACGGCTATTTTATCAGCACGGAGCCGGAGAAAAACCAAAGCCAGATTTACCTGTACAACTATGTTCACTACGATATGCTGTACCGCTACCGCCATGCCGTGAATATTTCCCGCACGGACCGTTACCGCGTATTCAATATGGGGGAAATCCGGACCTTTTCAGTGAAACTGACCGGACTGGAACCGGGAAAATATTGCCTGCGGCTGTATAAAGTGACAAAAGAGCACGGCAGCAGCTACGATGCGTGGGTGCGGATGGGAGCTCCGGAGCGGATGAACCGGATGGAGCGCGCGATGCTGTGCCACAGTGCGGACCCGGAATACCGTGTCTGGGAGCAGGAAACCGACCCGGAAGGCAGCCTCACGGTGCAGGAACGCCTGGAGCCGCACGAGACGGCGCTGATTGAGGTGGAGCAGATTCTGTAAAATCTTCAAAAAATTGCACTCGCGGTGGGAGAATACAGAGAAAGAGTGGAAAAAAAGCAACAATATAAGAAGATCTTGCGACAATTCGAGTAGAAAAGGACGAAAATATTGTTTATACTGAAAACAACATAAATGCTAAATTCTACAGAAAAGAGGTATTTCAAAATGGGGAAAATATTTGATTACGATGGCGTGCCGGTGCTGCATACCACATCCGGCGATTTAAAAGGTTATTTTTATGACGGTGTTTACATTTACAAAGGAATTCCGTATGCATACGCAGACCGTTTCCAGATGCCGGTTCCGTCCAAATGGGATGGCGTGAAGGATGCGACAAACTACGGCTTTGTATGCCCGCTTCAGAACCAAGATACACCGAACGGCGAGCTTATGGTTCCGCACCGCTACTGGCCGCAGGATGAGCACTGCCAGTCCTTAAATATCTGGACAAACAAACTTGATCCGGAAGCCAAAAAACCGGTTCTCGTATGGTTCCACGGCGGTGGATACGCAGCGGGATCTTCCATCGAGCAGGTTGCGTATGACGGCGTCAGCATCGCAAAGAAAGGTGATTCGATTCTTGTTTCTGTCAACCACAGACTGAATATTTTAGGATATCTGGATCTGTCTCCGTTTGGGGAAAAATACAAAAACTCCGCAAACGCAGGCCACGCCGATATGGTGGCAGCCCTGCAGTGGGTACATGACAATATTGCCCTGTTCGGCGGCGATCCGGAGAATGTAACCATTTTCGGCCAGTCCGGCGGCGGAATGAAGGTGATTGACCTGATGCAGATTCCATCAGCAGACGGCCTGTTCCAGAAAGGCCTTGTCATGAGCGGTGTTATGGAGGACGATCCGCTCGGCGCAGGAGAGAAAGACGGCACGGAGATTATTACGGCAATGATGAAAGCGCTCGGCTTTGACGATGTGGCTCAGCTGGAAACTGTACCGTATCCGCAGCTTGCTGCTGCATATGCAAAAGTGGCTCCGGCGATTGCACAGAGTGGCGGCTACATCGGCGGCGGCCCGAAAAAGGGCGATTACTTCTATGGAAATCCATTCGACGCAGGCTTCCGTGAGCATGCACATCAGATTCCGATGATGATCGGAACCGTATACGGCGAGTTCGCAACGTTTGCACCGGCAGCTTATGATAAGAACAAACTGACAGCGGAAGAGATTCTGGAAATCCTCAAAAAGGTTTATGGAGACAATGCCGAAAAGGTTCTGGACGCTTTCAAAGAAGCATATCCGGAGAAGAACGGCGTAGATGTTCTTGCCATCGACCGTGCAATGCGTGAGCCGACCGTAAAACTTGCCAAACTGTTCGCAAAAGGCGGCGGCAAAGCATATCTCTACAACTTCGCTCTGGAATTCCCGTTCCAGCACGGCAAGCCGGCATGGCACTGCTCCGATATCCCATATTTCTTCGGAAACGCAGATCTCGTAGAAATTTGTGGCATCCCGGATGTCAGCGATAAACTGGAAAGCGAAATCTTCGGAGCACTTCTTGCCTTCGCAAAGAACGGCACCCCGGATCATGCCGGACTCCCGCACTGGCCGGAAACAGAAGCAGAGGATGCGGATACCATGGTATTTGATAAAAAGACCGAAGTAAAACACAACTACGACGATAAAGTCTTTGCAGAGATCAACAAAGTTCTGAAGCCGTGGAGCTTTATGGACATGATGACCGACAATATTCAGCATTAAAAGGAACGGTTCAATGCGGCATAAGCGGAATCTGGATCGGATTGCGAATATCCGCTTTGACAAATAAAATAAAAAAACCGCCTGTTTGATTTGACAAATAAAATCAAACAGGCGGTTTTTTCTGAAAATTTGGTGCTTTCAATCACATCTAAAGTATTATTCTAACAGGGTCACGGAAGAAAAACCAGTAAAAAACAGATTGTACTGAAAAAAATACAATCTGTTTTGTTGACACACTTGAAAAAACATGATAATCTAGAAAATGCACTATTATGGCAAGATATGCCTAAAACCTTTTGTTCAGGCATGAGCGGTAATAAATATATTATAACACAAGGGGTGACAACGTCAATGGAGAAAAACAGAATACGTCCGATACCTACCGGAAAAAGTATGCGAATGAGTTACCAGAGACAAAAAGAAGTATTGGAAATGCCCAACTTGATTGAAGTCCAGAAGGATTCCTATGACTGGTTCCTGAGAAGCGGACTCAAGGAAGTCTTTGATGACATTTCACCAATCTCCGACTACGGCGGACGGCTGAGCCTTGAATTCGTAGACTTTACACTGTGTGAAGATGACGTAAAATACTCAATCGAAGAGTGTAAACAGCGTGACGCTACTTATGCGGCACCGTTAAAGGTAAAAGTAAGATTATATAATAAGGAAAAAGACGAGATCACAGAGCACGAAATTTTCATGGGTGATCTGCCGTTGATGACAGCAACAGGAACATTCGTTATCAATGGTGCAGAGCGAGTAATCGTCAGCCAGCTGGTACGTTCCCCTGGTATTTATTACGGCATCGCACATGATAAGCTCGGAAAGAGACTGTTCTCCTGTACCGTAATCCCGAACCGTGGAGCATGGCTGGAGTACGAGACCGATTCCAACGACGTCTTCTATGTCCGCGTAGACCGTACCAGAAAAGTTCCGATCACAGTCCTCATCCGTGCACTTGGAGTAAGCTCCAATGCAGAGATCGTAGAGCTGTTCGGTGAAGAGCCGAAGATTCTTGCAAGCTTCACCAAAGATACTTCTACCAACTATCAGGAAGGTCTTCTCGAGCTGTACAAGAAAATTCGTCCGGGCGAGCCTCTCGCAGTAGAAAATGCAGAGAGCCTCATCATGAGCATGTTCTTTGACCCGCGTCGCTATGACCTGGCAAAGGTAGGCCGTTATAAATTCAACAAGAAACTTGCACTGCGCAGCCGTATCCGCAACCAGATCCTCGCTGAGGATGTTGTAGATCCGTCCACCGGTGAAATCCTTGCAGAAAAAGGCACCACCGTTACTCTGGAACTCGCAGACAAGATTCAGAACGCAGCAGTACCGTATGTATGGATTCAGACAGAGGAGAGAAACGTAAAAGTTCTTTCCAACTTAATGGTAGATCTGAAAGCATGGGTAGATGTTGACGAGGAAGAACTTGGCATCAACGAGAAAGTATACTATCCGGTTCTGGAAAAGATCCTGGAGGAAAATACCGATATCGAAGAGATCAAACAGGCGATCAAACGTGACATTCACGACCTGATTCCGAAACATATCACAAAGGAAGATATTTTCGCTTCCATCAACTACAACATGCATCTGGAATACGGCGCAGGAAATGCCGATGATATCGACCACCTGGGCAACCGTAGAATCCGTGCCGTAGGTGAGCTGCTTCAGAACCAGTACCGCATCGGTCTGTCCCGTATGGAGCGTGTGGTACGTGAGCGTATGACAACACAGGACATCGACGGAATTTCTCCGCAGTCCCTGATCAATATCAAACCGGTTACAGCTGCAATCAAAGAGTTCTTCGGATCTTCCCAGCTGTCCCAGTTCATGGATCAGAATAACCCGCTTGGAGAGCTGACGCACAAGAGACGTCTTTCCGCCCTTGGACCTGGCGGTCTGTCCCGTGACCGTGCCGGATTCGAGGTTCGAGACGTACACTACTCCCATTACGGAAGAATGTGCCCGATCGAGACTCCTGAGGGACCGAACATCGGTCTTATCAACTCTCTGGCATCGTATGCGCGCATCAACGAGTATGGCTTCGTTGAGGCTCCATACAGAAGAATTGACAAATCAGATCCGAAAAATCCGCGTGTTACCGACGAAGTAGTCTACATGACCGCAGATGAAGAGGATAATTACCATGTAGCACAGGCAAATGAGCCGCTGGATGCAGAAGGACACTTCCTCAACAAGAACGTTTCCGGACGTTATCTGGATGAGACCCAGTCCTACGAGCCGCACATGTTTGATTACATGGACGTGTCTCCGAAGATGGTATTCTCCGTTGCTACGGCGCTGATCCCGTTCCTTCAGAACGACGATGCGAACCGTGCGCTGATGGGATCCAACATGCAGCGTCAGGCCGTACCGCTGATGATCACCGATGCTCCTGTAGTAGGAACCGGTATCGAAGCAAAAGCAGCCGTAGACTCCGGTGTCTGCGTCGTTGCAAAAAAAGCAGGAACCATTTCCTATTCCTGCTCCAACGAGATCCGCATGAACAATGATGACGGAACAAAAGATGTTTACCATCTGACCAAATTCATGCGAAGCAACCAGAGCAACTGCTACAACCAGAAACCGATCGTATTTAAAGGTGACCATGTAGAGGCCGGCGAAGTAATCGCAGACGGTCCGTCTACCTACCAGGGCGAGCTTGCTCTTGGTAAAAACCCGCTGATCGGATTTATGACCTGGGAAGGATATAACTACGAGGACGCCGTACTCTTAAGCGAGCGTCTGGTACAGGATGATGTTTACACTTCCATCCACATCGAGGAGTACGAGGCAGAGGCCCGTGACACCAAGCTTGGACCGGAAGAGATCACAAAAGACGTTCCGGGCGTCGGCGATGAAGCCTTAAAAGACCTGGACGAGCGTGGAATCATCCGCATCGGTGCAGAGGTACGTGCCGGTGATATTCTGGTCGGAAAAGTAACTCCGAAGGGAGAAACCGAGCTGACCGCAGAGGAGCGTCTGCTCCGTGCCATCTTTGGCGAGAAAGCAAGAGAAGTACGTGATACTTCCCTGAAAGTACCGCACGGTGAGTATGGTATCATCGTGGACGCCAAAGTATTTACCCGTGAAAACGGCGACGAACTTTCTCCTGGAGTAAACCAGGCAGTCCGCATCTACATCGCACAGAAGAGAAAAATCTCTGTCGGCGATAAGATGGCTGGTCGTCACGGAAACAAGGGTGTCGTTTCCCGTGTACTTCCGGTAGAGGATATGCCGTTCCTGCCGAACGGACGTCCGCTGGACATCGTGCTGAATCCTCTGGGTGTGCCGTCCCGTATGAACATCGGACAGGTGCTGGAGATCCACCTGAGCCTTGCAGCAGCAGCGCTTGGATTTAACGTATCCACCCCGATTTTCGACGGCGCAAACGAGAAAGATATTCAGGATACCCTGGAACTGGCAAACGATTATGTAAACATGGAATGGGATGCATTCTCCGAGAAATATAAAGATATTCTGCTTCCGGAAGTATATCAGTATCTGGAAGAGCATCTGGATCACAGAGAACTGTGGAAGGGTGTTGATATCGCAAGAGACGGTAAGGTACAGCTCCGCGACGGACGTACCGGTGAGCCGTTCGATGGAAGAACGACAATCGGACACATGCATTACCTGAAACTGCATCACCTGGTAGACGATAAGATTCATGCCCGTTCTACCGGCCCATACTCCCTCGTTACACAGCAGCCTCTGGGTGGTAAAGCTCAGTTCGGTGGACAGCGTTTCGGAGAGATGGAGGTTTGGGCTCTTGAGGCGTACGGTGCATCCTACACGCTGCAGGAGATCCTGACTGTGAAGTCTGACGATGTGGTTGGCCGTGTGAAGACATACGAAGCCATCATCAAGGGCGACAATATTCCGGAGCCTGGTATTCCGGAATCCTTCAAAGTATTGTTGAAAGAGCTGCAGTCCCTGGCACTCGATGTCCGCGTACTGCGTGATGACAATACCGAAGTTAAAATTATGGAATCAGTTGATTACGGTGATACCAACCTGAACCACATCATCGAGGGAGACCGTTACTCTGACAGAGAGGACGAGAGATTTGGTGACTATGGATTCTCCAAGAAAGAATTTGACGGAGAAGAAATGGTAGATGTGGAAGAGGATGAAGAAGAAGACGCTTATCTTGATCTGGATGAAAGTTCAGATGATGACATGTAACTTGTAGATCTTCGCTTTGCGAGGAAAGGGGTAATCAAATGCCAGAAACAGCAAAAAAAGAAAATTACCAGATGAGCTTTGATGCCATCAAAATAGGACTTGCCTCCCCGGAGAAAATCCGGGAGTGGTCCCATGGCGAGGTAAAAAAACCGGAGACCATCAACTACAGAACGCTGAAACCGGAAAAAGACGGTCTGTTCTGTGAAAGAATCTTCGGACCAAGCAAAGACTGGGAGTGCCATTGCGGTAAATATAAGAAAATTCGCTACAAAGGCGTAATCTGCGACCGATGCGGCGTAGAAGTAACAAAATCCAGTGTGCGCCGTGAGCGTATGGGACACATTGAGCTGGCAGCTCCGGTATCCCACATCTGGTATTTCAAAGGAATTCCGTCCCGTATGGGACTGATCCTGGATCTGTCTCCGAGAACTCTGGAAAAGGTTCTGTATTTCGCAAACTACATCGTTCTTGATGCAGGCGATACCAAATTACAGTACAAACAGGTTCTGACCGAGAAAGAATACCAGGATGCCAGAGAGGAGTTCGGAAACAGCTTCCGTGCAGGCATGGGTGCTGAGTCCATCAAAGAGCTTCTGATGGCAATCGATCTGGAAAAAGAGTCTGCTGAATTAAAGGCAGGTCTCAAAGATTCTACCGGACAGAAGAGAGCCCGCATCATCAAGAGACTTGAGGTTGTTGAGGCATTCCGTGAGTCCGGAAACCGTCCTGAGTGGATGATCCTCGATGCGGTTCCGGTTATTCCGCCGGATCTGCGTCCTATGGTACAGCTTGACGGAGGACGTTTTGCAACATCCGACCTGAATGATCTGTACCGCCGTATCATCAACCGTAACAACCGTCTGAAGAGACTGCTGGAACTCGGTGCACCGGATATCATCGTGCGCAACGAGAAACGTATGCTTCAGGAGGCAGTTGATGCCCTGATCGACAACGGACGCCGTGGCCGTCCGGTTACCGGTCCTGGAAACCGTCCGCTGAAATCTCTGTCTGACATGCTGAAGGGTAAATCCGGCCGTTTCCGTCAGAACCTTCTTGGTAAACGTGTTGACTATTCCGGCCGTTCCGTTATCGTCGTAGGACCGGAACTGAAGATTTACCAGTGCGGTCTGCCGAAAGAAATGGCAATCGAGCTGTTCAAACCGTTCGTTATGAAAGAGCTGGTTTCCAACGGTACTGCACACAACATCAAAAACGCAAAGAAAATGGTCGAGAAACTCGAGCCGCAGGTATGGGACGTTCTCGAGGACGTCATCAAAGAGCATCCGGTTATGCTGAACCGTGCCCCTACACTGCATCGTCTGGGTATCCAGGCGTTCGAGCCGATTCTGGTAGAAGGTAAAGCAATTAAGCTTCACCCGCTGGTTTGTACCGCATTCAACGCCGACTTCGACGGTGACCAGATGGCTGTCCATCTGCCGCTGTCCGTAGAAGCACAGGCAGAGTGCCGTTTCATGCTTCTTTCTCCGAACAACCTGCTGAAACCGTCCGATGGTGGTCCGGTAGCCGTTCCTTCCCAGGATATGGTTCTTGGTATCTACTATCTGACACAGGAGCGTCCGGGCGAGAAGGGCGAAGGAAGCTTCTTCCGCGATATGAACGAAGCCATCCTGGCATACGAGAACGGATACATTACCCTGCAGACCAAGATTACCATCCGCTGCGAAAAAGAGATGGAAGATGGTACTGTAATGCAGCAGAACGTAAGCTCCACACTCGGAAGATTCCTCTTCAATGAGATTCTGCCGCAGGATCTGGGATACGTAGACCGTACGGTTCCGGGTAACGAGCTTGCACTTGAGGTTGATTTCCTCGTTGCAAAGAAACAGCTGAAACAGATTCTGGAAAAAGTCATCAATACACACGGAGCTACCAAAACCGCAGAGGTTCTGGACTATATCAAGGCAACCGGATATAAATATTCCACCCGTGCAGCCATGACCGTATCCATTTCCGATATGACCGTGCCGCCGCAGAAGCCGGAGATGCTCGCCGAAGCACAGGCAACGGTAGACAAGATTACAAGAAACTTCAAACGTGGTCTGATTACAGACGAAGAGCGTTACAAAGAGGTTGTAGATACCTGGAAGAAGACCGACGATGCGCTGACAAAAGCACTGCTCGACGGACTGGATAAATACAACAACATCTTCATGATGGCTGACTCCGGAGCCCGTGGTTCCGATAAGCAGATCAAACAGCTGGCCGGTATGCGAGGACTGATGGCCGATACAACCGGACATACCATCGAGCTGCCGATCAAGTCAAACTTCCGTGAAGGTCTTCAGGTACTGGAATACTTCATGTCCGCACATGGAGCACGAAAAGGTATGTCCGATACCGCGCTTCGTACCGCCGACTCTGGTTACCTGACCCGTCGTCTGGTAGACGTTTCTCAGGACCTGATCATCCGTGAAATCGACTGTGCCGAGGGCAAGGACGAAATTCCGGGTATGTGGGTCAGCGAGTTCACAGACGGAAAAGAGCAGATCGAGAGTCTGCAGGATCGTATCACAGGCCGTTTCTCCTGCGAGACGATCAAAGACAAGGACGGCAACGTCATTGTAAAAGCAAACCATATGATCACCCCGAAACGTGCTGCCCGTGTCATCAAAGACGGCATCAACGAGAACGGTGAGCATTATACAAAAGTAAAAATCCGTACCATTCTTACCTGCCGTTCCGGTAACGGAATCTGCGCAAAATGCTATGGTGCCAACATGGCAACCGGCGAGGCAGTACAGGTTGGTGAGTCTGTCGGAATTATCGCAGCACAGTCGATCGGTGAGCCTGGTACACAGCTGACCATGCGTACCTTCCATACCGGTGGTGTTGCCGGTGGAGATATCACACAGGGTCTTCCTCGTGTCGAGGAGCTTTTCGAGGCAAGAAAGCCGAAAGGACTTGCCATCATCACCGAAATCGCCGGTGTTGCACAGATCAAAGACACCAAGAAGAAACGCGAAATCGTTGTTACCAATCCGGAAGACGGCGTATCCAAGACATACCTGATCCCTTACGGATCCCGTATTAAGATCGCAGACGGAACTGTTCTGGAAGCCGGAGACGAGCTGACCGAAGGTTCTGTCAACCCGCACGATATCCTGAAGATCAAAGGTGTACGTGCCGTTCAGGATTACATGATCCGCGAGGTACAGAGAGTTTACCGTCTGCAGGGTGTAGAAATCAACGATAAGCATATCGAGGTTATCGTTCGCCAGATGCTGAAGAAGATCCGCATCGAGGAGAACGGAGATACCGAATTCCTTCCGGGCGACATGGTAGACTTCCTGGATTACGACGAGACCAACAAAGCTCTGATCGCAGAAGGCAAAGAGCCGGCAGAAGGAAAACAGGTACTGCTTGGTATCACCAAAGCATCCCTGGCATCCGATTCCTTCCTGTCCGCAGCATCCTTCCAGGAGACCACCAAGGTTCTGACCGACGCTGCTATCAAGGGTAAGGTTGACCATCTGGTAGGCCTGAAAGAGAACGTTATCATCGGTAAACCGATCCCGGCCGGTACCGGTATGAAGTGCTACAGCAACATTCATCTGAATACCGACAGCATGATCGAGGAAGAAGAGGACGAGGATCTGATTCTGACCGAAGATCTTGAGGACGAAATTCCGGCAGCAGAAGCTCCGGTTGAAGAACCGTCAGCTGAAGAGGAAGAGCCGATGCTTGACTTCGACTTTGAGGAAATGATTCCGTCAAAGGATGATACCGAGGAGTAAACCCTTTCCGGTTAAAAAATAAATATGTCATTTGTGGAAAGCAGAGAATTCCCGGTTCGCCGGGGTCTCTGCTTTCCTTGTATTTTCGGGAGCATTTTGTTACAATGGAGACAGAAAAGAGGGAAGCCTATGTGGATAAAAAAATTACCTGGCATCGTGGCAAATGCGGCGGTACTGATTCTGAATGTGTTTGCGATTCTGATGATCGTGGGGCTGTTTCTTCATCAGGGAACGACGGGGGAGCGTGTGAAAGAGACGATTACGCGTTTTTCCACGACGTCGCAGGAGTATTATTCCGAGGGAGAGGCATACAGCCAGAAGAGCGACCGGGTGCATACGTATGCGGTGAAAGAAACAAGGTAATTATTCAGAGCCCCATCTCGATTCCGCTTACGCTGCATCTCGATGTGGCTTCTCGCCATATGAAATTCCAGAAAAAACTGCTCATTCATGCAAGCATGATTCGCAATTTTTTCTTCCATTTCGCATGGCTCTGAATAATTACCAAATAAAGAGGAAAAGATGAGGTAAACTATGCTCCAGAAGTGGAAAAGAAAAGGAAAAAGATTCCGCCATGTGGAAAAAGACGGAGAAGAGACGACGGAGCTTTCTGTGAAAATACGGGCGGCAAAATTTCGTGATCTGCCGATGAGTCTGCGGATTCTGATCGTGAATCTCAGTCTGTTTCTGATTCTGTGCGCCGTATTTTTTATGGCAGGCGCGTATCTGTATGCGCCGCAGGCGGCAGGACGGAATTACGTGGAAGCATGCCTGGCAGGAGACTGGAACAGTGCATACGATGTATGCCAGTTCCCGGACAGCACGTTTCTGTCGCGGAAGAACTACGTCAATGCAATGACCTGGAAAGCAAAACAGGACGGCACTGACGGGCAGGAAACACCGGAGATCAAGAGCTTTTTCATGCGCAGAAAACAGAATCTTGAGACCGGGGAAAACAGGATTTATACTGTGCGGTACACGTTAAAAGGCATGAGCGACTCGCAGGAAGAAACATTGGAGATCGCCGCCGGGGATACCGTAAAATGGAACTTCAAAGAGTGGTACGTTGTGCCGAAAGACAGCTGCGTGACGGATGTCGAAATCACCGTCCCGGCGGATGCCTCGTTCTATCTGGACGGCGTGCAGGTCGGGAAAAAGTATTTAAAAGAGACGGCAGATAACGTCAGCATCTACAAAATCCCGTATCTCTTCCTCGGCGGCCACACCATTGAACTGACCGAAAAACAGAAAGACCCATACCGCGAGATCGTCCTCGTGCAGGACAACAGCAGCATGGAATTCCTGCCGGATTTAAAACTCAACGATTCCACCGGCAAAACCATCGCCGACCGCGCAGAAGAGTCCCTGGACAAGGTATTCACAGCCGCAGCCGCCGGAAAATCCTTCAGCACCATCAAAAATGAATTTTCCGCCGACACCGCCGTACAGAAAACCGCCAAAGAACAGTACCAGCAGCTCTGCGATGCCTACCTGAACAGCGACACCAACACCGGAATCACCAGCATCACCGTGAGCAGCGTCTCCACAACCGTAACCAACGAATCCAACCAGATGAAGATCGAAACCAACGTGACCGCTGCGATCGAGCGACGAACCCGTTTCCTCCATTTCTTCCGCAAAACCAAAATAGAGACCGTCACCTGGAAACTCGAGTCCGTTGTGACGCTGGAAAACGAAAAATGGGTGATGGGCAGCGATTTCCTGACTAAAATAGGACATGAGGCATAAGGTGTTTGCTTCCGTTGTTCTGGCAACGTTAAAACTTTGCAGTTACTCTTAAGCAGAGAGGATAATCAGGCTGGACAGGTGGAAGACCTGTGATTTGGTGGCAAAGCACCAGAAAGAAACCAGGTTTTTTAAAAGAGAGTGACAAAGAGTGATTTTGTATCCGCTTTTACCATGGGTGCAGAGTCACTCTTTTTTTGTGACAAGATGTTAAGAAACGATAAACATTAATTTACCAGAAGTGGAAAAATGTAAGAATTTGTGCCTTGCATCTTAGGTCAGATCACGTTATGATAGTAAGTAGAAAAATGTCGAAAAACGTTTGTGTTACGATGGAAGAAAGTTCCGCAAAGGGGCGGGACGATGGAGTATAAACAGATCATATGGAAAGAAAATCATTGAAACAGAGAAGAAAGCAGATGCGCCGCAGACAGATGATGCAGAAAGTATCACGGATTTCCCTGTGTGTGGTAATCGGCCTTCTTTTTCTTGCGCTTATCTGGAAATTTGCGGGAGCGCAGCTTGCGAAAAAAGGAATTGTACTGAGTAATGACACAGCCGCAAAGACGGTGAGCGAGACGGCGCCGGAGGCGGAGGACGGATCGGGAAATGCGGGAATTAAGAAGCTTGCGGAGACCACGCCGCCGAATGAGACGCCGGGATGGCAGTACAGCTCGTCGGGCTGGTGGTACGCAACGGATGCCACAACGTACTACGTCAACGGCTGGGCAGATATCGACGGAAACCAGTACCATTTTGATTCCAATGGTTACATAGCGACCGGCTGGAAAGCGATCGGCGGAAAAGGCTGTTACTTTGATGACCAGGGTGTTTACCAGCCAGACCGCAACGGCTCGATGATGGTAGCCCTGACCTTTGATGACGGCCCAGGCGTCTATACCAGCACGCTTCTCGATACGCTGGAGCAGTACGGGGCACAGGCGACGTTCTTTATGCTCGGCAGCAATGTGGAAAAATACGGTGCAGATGTGATCCCGCGCATGGCGGCGATCGGCTGTGAGCTTGGAAACCACTCCTATGCGCATCCGAATATGAAAGAACTGAGCACCGACGACGGCCTTGCCCAGTTCCAGATGACGGATGATCTGATCGCCCAGTACAACAACGGACAGGGTGCAACTGTCATCCGTTTCCCGTATGGAAACAGCACCGATGAACTGCTCGCATCTATCGGCCGCCCGAGCATCATGTGGGATGTCGATACCCTGGACTGGCAGACAAAAAATGTACAGGCAAACATCAGCGCCGTTCTCGACAGTGTAAGCCCGGGAGACATTATCCTGATGCATGATATCCACGAGACGACCGTAGAATCGTGTGCAACGATCGTGCCGGAGCTGATCAACCGCGGGTATGAGCTTGTCACGATTCATACTCTTGCAGCGGCAAACGGCGTGGATCTTGCAGCGGGAGAGACGTATTACGGCTTCCATGGCGGAACGACAAACGAATAGAAAACAGAATAGAAAAACGACAAAGAACCGCCGGTTTACTCTCAAATCAAGAGTGAACCGGCGGTTCTTATGTCATTTTATGAAAATTTATTTCATTGCCGCTCTCTTACGAAGTCTGGAATCCAGCTCTTTCTTACGGATACGTAAGGAAACCGGAGTAACCTCAAGAAGCTCGTCCTTGTCGATGAAGTCCAGAGCCTGCTCCAGGGAAAGGATTCTCGGCGGAGTCAGACGCAGTGCCTCGTCGGAAGAAGAAGTACGGGTGTTGGTCAGGTGCTTCGTCTTGCAGACGTTCAGCTCGATATCCTCGGCCTTACCGTTCTGTCCGATAACCATACCGGCGTAAACCTTCTCGCCAGGTCCGATGAACAGAGTACCGCGCTCCTGTGCGGAGTACAGACCGTAGGTAACGGACTCGCCTGCCTCGAAAGCAATCAGGGAACCCTGTTTGCGGTATTCAATGTCGCCCTTGTACGGTGCGTAATCTTCAAACTCGGTGTTCAGGATACCAGTTCCTTTGGTGGAGGTCATGAAGATTCCACGGAAACCAATCAGGCCTCGTGCCGGGATTTCGAACTCCAGACGGGTGGAACCATCGCTTGCGCGGCTCATGCCGTGAAGCTCGCCTTTACGCTCGCTGAGGAGCTGGATGACAGTACCGGAGAACTCGTCCGGAACGTCAACGTATGCGATTTCCATTGGCTCGAGTTTGCGTCCGCGCTCGTCCTCTTTGTAGATAACCTCTGCCTTACTTACTGCGAACTCATATCCCTCACGGCGCATGTTTTCGATCAGGACGGACAGATGCAGCTCACCACGGCCGGAAACCTTGAAGCAGTCTGCGGAATCAGTCTCCTCGACGCGGAGAGAAACGTCAGTGTTCAGCTCACGCATCAGACGGTCACGCAGGTGGCGGGAAGTTACGTATTTACCTTCTTTACCGGCCAGCGGGCTGTCGTTTACGATGAAGTTCATGGAAATAGTCGGCTCGGAGATTTTCTGGAACGGGATGGAAACCGGGTTGTCCAGATCGCCGCAGAGAGTATCTCCGATGTGGATATCCGGGATACCGGAAACAGCAACGATAGAACCGATGCCTGCCTCAGTAACCTCTACTTTTTTCAGTCCGTCAAATTCATACAGTTTGCTGACCTTTACTTTTTTCTTCTTGGTCAGATCGTGGTGGTTGACCAGCATAACGTCCTGGTTCACGCGGATCGTTCCGTTTTCAACTTTGCCGACACCGATACGTCCAACGTATTCGTTGTAGTCGATGGTACTGATCAGAAGCTGTGTGCCAGCTTCCGGATCGCCGGTCGGAGCCGGGATGTATTTCAGAATGGTCTCGAACAGAGGTGTCATATCCTTCGGGGTGTCGTTCAGATCGAGTACGGCATGACCCAGCTTTGCGGATGCGTACAGGAACGGACAGTCAAGCTGCTCGTCGGATGCGTCGAGATCCATCAGAAGCTCAAGCACTTCGTCGATGACTTCGTCCGGGCGTGCCTCCGGGCGGTCGATTTTGTTGATGCAGACGATAACGGAAAGATTCAGCTCAAGTGCTTTTTTCAGCACGAATTTGGTCTGCGGCATAGCGCCCTCGAATGCGTCTACAACCAGAATAACGCCGTCTACCATTTTCAGAACTCGCTCAACCTCGCCGCCGAAGTCCGCATGGCCTGGGGTGTCGATGATGTTGATTTTCGTTCCTTTGTAGTAAACTGCTGTATTTTTGGAAAGAATGGTGATTCCACGCTCACGCTCGATATCGTTCGAGTCCATGACACGTTCCTGAACCTCCTGATTGGCACGGAAAACGCCGCTCTGTTTCAGAAGCTCGTCTACCAGTGTAGTTTTACCATGATCGACATGGGCGATGATGGCAACGTTTCTTACATCTTCTCTCGTTGTTTTCATTTCTTCATTCCTCTTCCTATGGGTTGACCCTGCCGGGTTCAATTTTTCAAAATTTCAAGCCGGCCGGGAATGTTTATCACAGCACAAAGGCAGGTGCCTTGCCGTTTTGTCTCTGCTGGATGCCTGCCTATCTGAACTATTATAGCACAGAACAGAGAAAAAAAACAGGGAAGATGTGACATTTTTTGTATTGCAATGGTAGAAAATACGAAGCATGTGGTGCGGTTTTTACAGAAACATATACAAAAAATTGGGCAGAATGCTGATTTGAATAGAAATAAAAAAATCTGGAAAAAAGTGGTTCTGAAAAAGAAATGTGGTTCATACATTAGGATTATAGATCAGCAAAGTACCGATCAGAAATCAATATTCAGAAAGAAAAGACAAAGGAAGGGGATTTTCATTATGGCAGACAAGATGATTGAAAACAATCAGGTGGTTATCATGGGAGAGATTGTCTCCCCGTTTACATTCAGCCATCAGGTATTCGGAGAGGGCTTTTACCTCGTCGATGTGATGGTCAAGCGGTTGAGTGAATCGCAGGACATCATTCCGGTGATGGTCTCCGAGCGGCTGGTGGACGTATCACAGGATTACCAGGGTGAGTGGATCTGCATCAGCGGTCAGTTTCGGTCCTACAACCGCCACGAGGAGAAGAAGAACCGTCTGGTACTCTCCGTATTTGCGCGGGAATTAAGCTTCGTGGAGGAAGAGGACGATTCCGTCAAATCCAACCAGATTTACCTCGATGGATACATATGTAAACCGCCGGTCTACCGGAAAACACCTCTGGGAAGAGAGATCGCCGACCTTCTGATCGCGGTCAACCGTCCGTATGGAAAATCAGATTATATCCCGTGCATCTGCTGGGGACGGAATGCGCGGTATGCCTCTGCGTTTGCCGTGGGCGGCCACGTTCTCATCTGGGGACGGATCCAGAGCCGGGAATATATGAAGCGGCTGAGCGAGACGGAAATGGAAAAGCGGACCGCGTATGAGGTTTCGGTGAGCAAGCTGGAATATAGTGAGAGTTAAAGCGCGATCCGCTGTTGACAAGAAAATTTAATGATGCTATAGTAAAAGCAGAACTGAAGTGGATAGAGGTCGCATTACTTCAAGAGTACCTTTTCGGATGCCTCAGCAGCAAAAGAAGAAGAGGAAAAGGGAAGAATGCCGAAGGACATCCGGCGCTGAACCGGTATGCTCCTGGGCGCAGGTTGAAAAAATCTGCGACTGTCATCGAGAGATGGAGAGCTATCTGATCATAGATACTGCGTATGTGTGAATTTGGAGGCGATCTTATCTGGGATGAGGCGCCTCTTTTTTAAACGGAAAGTGAAATTTTCCGTGGGAGATAAGCTCCGGCGACTGATTTCTTATGGTTTTATCTGACACAACATACAGGAGGAAAAGAGAATGTCTATTTTTAAAGGTGCAGCTGTTGCAATTATCACACCGATGACCGAAACACAGGAAGTGAATTACGAAAAACTCGGAGAACTGATTGAGGAGCAGATCGCCGGCGGAACCGACGCCATCGTTATCTGCGGAACCACCGGTGAGGCTTCGACCCTGTCCCATGAGGAGCATCTGGATGCCATCAAATATACCGTGGAAAAAGTAAATCACAGAATCCCGGTAATTGCAGGAACCGGCTCCAACAGCACGGAGACAGCAATTTATCTGTCTCAGGAAGCAGAAAAATACGGCGTGGACGGACTTCTTCTCGTTTCTCCGTATTACAATAAAGCAACACAGAAGGGCCTGATTGCACACTTTACCGCAATCGCAGACAGCGTCAAAGTGCCGGTCATCCTTTACAACATTCAGGGCAGAACCGGCGTAAACATTGCACCGGAAACGATCGTCTATCTGTTCAACAACGTTGAGAATATCGTTGCAGTCAAAGAGGCTTCCGGAAACATTTCCCAGGTCGCAAAAATTATGCAGCTGACCGATGGAAAGATCGATCTGTACTCCGGAAACGACGATCAGGTTGTGCCGATCCTTTCCCTTGGCGGAAGCGGTGTAATCTCCGTTCTTTCCAACGTAGCACCGCGTGAGACCCACGACATGGTACAGAAATTCCTCGACGGCGATGTGGCCGGATCCAGAGAAATCCAGCTGAGAGCACTGCCGCTCATCGATGCGCTGTTCTGCGAAGTAAACCCGATTCCGGTAAAAGCAGCGCTGAACCTGATGGGCAAAGAGGTTGGACCGCTTCGTCTGCCGCTGACCGAGATGGAGCCGCAGAACCAGGAGCGCCTGGCAAAGGCTATGAAAGATTTTGGAATCAAACTGGCTTAAGTTAAGAATACACGAAGTAAAGAAGGAAAAAGACAATGGTTAAAATTATTATGCATGGCTGCAACGGCCATATGGGACAGGTCATCACCGGCCTGGTAAAAGAAGATGCAAATGCAGAAATCATAGCCGGAATCGATATGAACGACAACGGCCAGAACGATTATCCGGTATTCAAAAGCCTGGCAGAATGCGATGTTCCGGCAGACGTAGTCGTTGACTTTTCTTCCTACAAGGCAGCCGACGCACTGCTCGATGCCTGCAAGGAGAAAAAACTTCCACTCGTCCTCTGCACCACAGGCCTCACCGAGGATCAGCTCAAAAAAGTGCAGGAGACCAGCAAAGAAATCCCGGTTCTCCGCTCTGCAAATATGTCCCTTGGTGTGAATACGCTGATGAAACTGGTACAGGCAGCTGCAAAAGTGCTTGCCGAAGCAGGCTTTGATATGGAGATCGTGGAGAAACACCACAAACTGAAATGCGACGCTCCAAGCGGAACCGCCATCGCCCTGGCTGACAGCCTGAATGAGGCAATGGACAACCAGTACCACTATGTTTATGACAGAAGCCAGCGCCACGAGCAGCGTGATCCGAAGGAAATCGGAATCTCTGCCGTACGCGGCGGCACGATCGTCGGAGATCACGACGTCATCTTCGCAGGACCGGACGAGGTTGTTATCCTTTCCCACAGGGCATATTCCAAAGGAGTTTTCGGAAAAGGAGCTGTAGAGGCTGCAAAATTCCTGGCTGGAAAACCGGCTGGCATGTATGACATGCAGGATGTCATTGCTGCGAAATAAGGCAGAAACAGGGAAAAAGTGAATAGAAACCAGAAAGTGCGCAACGAAAATGCGAAACGTTGCGCACTTTTTCTTTTCTTACAACGGGATTTTCGGAATTGAGGAAGTTATTTTGCAGAATATTTGGCAGAATACACAAGAAAAAATACGGAATATCAAAAGAGAACGTGAAAATCGCAAACGGTAATGGAAAAATCAATGCGCAACAAGGTAAAACGCTAAAGTTGCGCATTTTGCACAAAAAATAGTAAAACAGTATATTTCGACAAGAAATATCTTATAAAAACTGCGAATTGTAAACAATATGCCGAAATGATATGATAATGGCACAAAGAAAAATAAAGAGTTGAGCAACAAAAAAGTTGCGCAAACAAGAAAGGGAATGAGAAGATGAAAAAGAATGGTTGGAAAGGGTTTTGCAAAAAGCTCTACAAGTACCGGGTATTTCTTCTGATGCTTGCACCGGCAGTAATTTATACCCTGATTTTTTCCTACTACCCGATGACAGGAATTGTAATGGCATTCAAAAAATACTCCTACGCAGGAGGTATCTGGGGAAGCCCGTGGAACGGATTTGATAACTTCAAGTTCTTCTTTAAATCAGGACAGGCCGGACTCGTTACCAGAAATACCGTGCTGTATAATCTGGCATTTATTGCGATCAACACGACGATGCAGATTGCCGTTGCCGTGCTTCTGACCGAGATCCGCAACAAACATTACCGTAAGATCACACAGTCGCTGATGTTTCTGCCGTATTTCATTTCCTGGGTTATCGTAGGAGTTATGGCATTCAATATTTTCAGTTCCGACTACGGTTTTCTAAACCGACTGATTGAAACCTTCGGTGGAACACCAATCAAGTTTTACACGACACCAAAGGCATGGCCGTTTATCCTTGTCTTCTTTAATGTATGGAAGGGAATCGGATACGGTTCTGTTATGTACCTGGCAGCGATTATGGGAATTGACACTTCGATTTATGAAGCAGCCCGCATCGACGGAGCAAACGTGTTCCAGCGAATTTTCAAAGTAACAATCCCGATGATCATGCCGACCACAATCATCCTGCTTCTGCTATCCGTCGGAGGCATCTTCAAAGGAAACTTTGATATGTTCTACAACCTGGTTGGAAGTAACGGTCTTCTGTACAACTACACCGATGTAATTGATACCCTGACGTTCCGTGCCTTAATCAGCAGCAACGACTTCGGAATGTCCGCAGCTGTTGGTCTGTATCAGTCGGTACTGTGCTTTATCACTGTCGTAATCGTAAACAAACTGGTTGGTCTTTATGATAAAGACTACACCTTATTCTAGGAGGGATGAAAAGTGGGATCTTCCAGTCATACAAGTAAAATCAAAAGAGGAAAAGATGCGGTTGCACTTGATATCATCGCGTACGGATTCTGCGGAATCATCGCGCTGGTCTGCCTCGTTCCTTTCATCATGATCGTATCCGGCTCGTTTTCTTCGGAATCGGCCATTATCCAGAACGGTTTCAGCCTTCTGCCGCAGGATTTCAGCCTGGAGGCATACAAAACCGTATTTAAAGATCCTATGGTTGTCTTCCGCGCATACGGCACGACCATCGGTCTGACCATCGTCGGAACGGTACTTGGTCTGCTGCTGCAGACTATGACAGCTTATGTACTGTCACGTAAGGAGTTTGAGTGGAGAAATCAGTTTTCGTTTTTCTTCTACTTTACCACTTTGTTTTCCGGCGGTCTTGTTCCGTACTACGTACTGATGACACAGACCCTGAATCTGCGGGACAGCTACCTTGCACTGCTCCTTCCGCTGCTGTTCAGCGTATACAACCTTCTGATCATGAAGAGTTACATCGTGGGACTTCCGGATTCTCTGATTGAAGCGGCCAAGATTGATGGCTGCGGCGAGTTCCGTATTCTGTTCCGGATTGTAATGCCGCTGATCAAACCGGCACTTGCTACCGTGGGCCTCTTCATTGCACTGGCTTATTGGAATGACTGGTACAATGCGATGCTGTATATCAAAGACACGAACAAGTATCCGCTGCAGTATTTCCTGTATCAGCAGGTTAATGATATTGAGGCATATAAAAAGCTTCTTGCAAACAACGCCGCAGGCTCTGCCGTCAGCGCAATCTCATTGCCGACCCAGTCCCTGAAAATGGCACTTACCATTGTAGTAACCGGCCCGATCGTTCTGGCATATCCGCTGGTACAGAAATACTTTGTACAGGGTATCACAATCGGAGCAGTCAAAGGCTGATACAAATCATGTTAATTTAACTGAATCAAGTAAGTCCCCTGTTTCCATTGCGAAAAGCAATAAGCAGGCGGGTGGGGACTTGCTTGTATCAGGAGGAGTGCAAGCTCCTTCTGATAAACTGCGGAGCAGTTATTCGGTTATGAGCAAGTAGCAAAGCGGATTGCGAATATCCGCTTGAATTACACATTATATTTATGAAGGAGGTTCTTTATGAAAAAGAGCACAAAAAAACTGGTATCTGTATTACTTGCATCCGCAATGGCAGCCGGTATGCTGGCAGGATGCGGTTCCGGCAACGGAAAGGGAAGCACGGGCGACAGCAAAAGCAGCTCCGCAGCTTCCGGCACATCGGGAGACAACCTGAGTGCAGACACTTCGGAGCATGTCGATCTGACGATGTATCTGATCGGCGACCGTACCCCGGATTTTGATGAGGTTTACGCCAAAATCAATGAGATTCTGGAAGAGAAGCTGAACTGCTCTCTGAACGTAGAATTCCTTTCCTGGGGCGAGCATGACACGAAATATTCCCTGCTGTTCTCCTCACAGGAAGATTTTGACCTGATCTTTACCGCATCGAGCTGGTGCCATTACGAGCAGACCGTTTCCCTCGGCGGATTTGCACCGCTTTCTGAGGACTTTATCAAAACGTATGCACCGGATATCTGGGAGGTTGTTCCGGAAATGGCATGGGAGCAGGCAAAGATTGACGGACAAATCTACATGGTTCCGAGCTATGCCAACGAGTTTGGTCAGGAAGTTCTGGCAGTGCGCGGTGACCTGATGGAAAAATACGGTATGGATGATATTACATCCTGGGATGACCTGATGAAGTTCTACAAAGCATGTGCAGCAGACGGTATCTATGCAAGTCAGGGCGGACCGTGGTATCCATTCTTCCAGTCCCAGGGCTATTCCACAACGGGCGGAGCACCGAAGGGCGGCGAGCTGATTCTGTATCATACCCAGGATCCGAAAGATCTTGAATTCCAGTACATCGGTGAATGGGATGCGTTCCGTGAGTACTGCCAGGAGATGAAAGACCTGGTAGACGCCGGAGCATGGTCCAGCGACGTATTAAACAGCAGCGATGAGAGACAGACCGGACTTCTGACCGGAAGAACAGCAAGCATGAGCTGGAATCTCGGAACCTGTCTTACCTACGGAAAACAGGCAAATGAGGAACATCCGGATTGGAATGTAACGATGGTAGACCCGAACAAAAACCTGTCGAAAAAAGTAAACTCTTACATCAACAACGGTGTTGCCATCAACGCAAACAGTAAAAACAAAGAGAGAGCCATGATGGTATTAAATGAATTCTACACCAACCCGGATGTTTACGATCTGGCTATGCTCGGTATCGAAGGAAAGCACTGGGAAGCAGTCGGTGATGATCAGTACAAAGTTATTGATGAGAGCGGCTATGGTGTAGCAAGTAACTGCAACTGGGGATGGAACAACTGCACCATCCAGAGAGAGGAATATCTTGAGAACAGAACGGCTCTGGACGACAAGTATGAAAGCATCAAAGATGCCTTCAACAACAACATCAAAGAAGATCATGTTTACGACGGATTTAACTTTGATTCCAGCAATGTAAGTACACAGTTTGCAGCAGTAGAGGCAGCCATCGACAATTATTATAACCCGCTGATCAACGGTCTCGTTGACGATGTGGACGCTTCCATCGATGCCATGAACGCAGCTATGGACAGCGCCGGAATCCAGGATATTCTGGATGAGATGAACCGTCAGGCAGCAGAGTATGTAGCGGAGAAAGAAGAAAAATAAAACAGTAAAATAAAACAGGGAATGGACGCGCTGGTCTGCCAGAAGCTCCGGCGCGGCCGTTCCTTCTTTTAGAGATCAAGTGATGGTTCAAAAAGCTTTGAGGGATGACTTGATTTCTAACAGCATTCGTATTAAATATAAAAATATAGGAATTTTTCAAATTTAACAGAAAGTGACAGGGTATTTTTATGACACTGGAGGAAATTGCAAAAGAGATAGGGGTATCAAAAAGTACCGTTTCCCGTGCACTGTCCGGTAAGGGCAGAATCGGAGAGAAGACCAGAAACCGGATTCTCGAGGTGGCAAAACGGGGAGAAGAGCGGGAGGAGATGGCGCGGACCCGAACGGTGACGCACAACATCGGCGTGGTACTGCCTTCAGACGTTTATTATGGAAGCGGTGTTTATTTCCAGAACTGTCTGCTCGGCGTCTGCGAATCGGCATCGATGCTCGGGTACAATGTGCTGATTACGACGAGCAACGCGCATGATATTTCAGAGCTGCAGTCGCTGGTGGAGTCGAACCGGGTGGATGGTATGCTCCTGACACGTGCGCTTGAGGATGACCGTGCGCTGCAGTATTTAAGTCAGGCAAATTTCCCGACAGCACTGACGGGAACATGCCGGTATGACAACATTATCCAGGTGGATACCGACAATGAGGGTGCGGCAGAGAAAATGACAACGCTGCTGATCGGAAAGGGATTCCGCAGATTTGCGTTTCTTGTCAAGGATATGAGCTATAACGTAGACCGCAAGCGTCACGAAGGTTTCTGCCGGGCGCTGATTAAAAATGGAATTTCCGAGAAGGATCAGCTTTTCTACAATGGTTCGATCCGTATGGAGTTTCTGGATGCGATCATTGAAAATATTATATCCAAAAAAGTGGAATGCATCATCTGTGGCGACGACGAGATTTGTACGATGGTGATGTCCCGGCTCCAGGCGGAAGGCTATCGAATTCCCAAGGACGTCGCGATTGCTTCGCTCTACAACAGCACCAATCTGGACTGCTATTCCCCTGCAGTTACAGCAGTCAGTGTGGCAGCATCCCAGATGGGAGGCACAGCCGTGCGTCAGCTGATCCAGCGGCTCCGAGGGGAAAATTATGAGAAGAAGACGATGCTGGATTACGACATTTTATTCCGAAAATCGACAAACTAACGTAGCAGGGAGGACAGAACAATGGAATTTCAGAAGGGAATGGATCTATCTTTTATACCGGAGCTGGAAGATGCCGGAGTACAGGTGAAGGACTTTGACGGAACTGTTATGGATCCGCTGGATCTCGTTCAGAAATACGGGGTAAATTCCGTACGGCTCCGTATTTGGAATGCGCCGGAGCATGTCAGGGAGTCCGGCGGATACTGCAGCTATGCGCATACACTGGCGATGGCAAAACGGATCCGGGCACATGGCATGAGCTTTATGCTGGATTTCCATTATTCTGATTTCTGGGCGGATCCCGGTCAGCAGAGAAAGCCGAAAGATTGGGAAAACTTAAGCTTTAAAGAATTAAAAGAGGCTGTTTTTTCTTATACAAGAGATACGCTGACGGCATTAAAAGAGGAGGACGTTCTGCCGGATATTGTTCAGATCGGAAATGAGATCCGAAGCGGCCTTCTGTTTCCGGACGGAGAGCTGCCGGATTATACAAAAATGGTACAGCTTGTAAATGCCGGAATCCGCGGTGCGCGGGCTGCAGCCGGAAAAGATGAGATGCAGGTTATGATCCATCTCGACCAGGGCGGACGGTATTTCTATCTGAAAGAGTGGTTTGACTGTTCCTTTGAGGCAGGACTCGAGGATTTTGACCTGATCGGACTTTCCTATTATCCATTCTGGCACGGCACTTTCACGGATCTGAAAGAGACAATGACGAAGCTGATCCAGGATTGCAAAAAGCCGATTATGGTCGTTGAGACGGCGCATGCATGGAGAAAGAGTGCGCATGGGTTTATCGATGAACAGCAGGAAAAAATCGCAGGATTTCCGGCGACGCCTGCCGGACAGAAGCAGGTGCTGGATCTGGTTGCCAATATCGTTGCTTCGCTGCCGGATGAAATGGGGCAGGGTATCTATTACTGGGAACCGATCTGTGTTCCGAAAGACGGTGAGGGCGGCTGGTCGGAAAATATGGGTCTGCTGGAGGAGAAGGGAACCATCATGGAGGGCATTCGTTCTTTCCTGTTTACACGGAATGATGCCTGTCCGGAAAAACCGGCCAAGATTTACGAGCCGGAGCCAATGACCGTAGTAAAAGACGAAGCATGCGGTCTGCCGGAGATGCTCCCGGTTTTGCTGTATGACGGAATGGTGGAGCAGCGGCGGGTAAACTGGAACGAAGTGCCGGACACACGCGTGACAGGCGAATATGATGTGACAGGAAATGTGGAAGGTGTTCCGTTTGCTGCACATGCGAAGATCTGCGTGGTGGAAGAGCTGCCGGAGGCGGAGAATCTGTTGCTCGATGTCGGCTGGGAAGACGGCCTGGCGCGCTGGAACGTAGAAAAATCCGAGGATGCCGTTGCAGTACAGCTGTTTCCGGAGTTTGTCGATCCGTTCCCAGCTCCGCCGGTGAATGCGGTACGCGTAGAAGCACCGAAAAACTTTACGTTTTCGATCTGCCAGACGGTAAAGGTACAGGAGGCAGGAACGTATACATTATCTGTTGCCTTTCAGGGAACCGATACAACAAATGTGGATGTGCGGCTGTTCCTCAATACGGAAGAGGGAAAAGAAGAGACTGTGATTCATCCGACAGAACATGCATGGACCGGCTACAAAGTGACATGCGAAATCAGAAAACCGCAGGAAGTCACTGCCGGAATCCGAATTTCATCGCCGCCGATGTACGGCATGATGCGGAATTTCTGTCTGCAGACAGTAAAAAGAGAGGGACAATAAGACGATGAGAGCAGAGTACAGCTATTGCAGGGATTATCTGATTAAAAATGGAAAACCGTGGTTTCCGGTGATGGGCGAAATGCATTACAGTCGGTACCGCAAAGAGTGGTGGGAGGAATCACTGCGCAAAATAAAGGCGGGCGGAGTTTCTGTCGTCTCGGCCTATGTGATCTGGATTCACCACGAGGAAGAGGAAAATGTGTTTGATTTTGAAGGATGCCGGGATATCGGAACGTTTGTAAGACTGTGCCGGAAAGTCGGACTGTCGGTATTCTTGCGTATCGGACCGTTTGTGCACGGGGAAGTGCGGAACGGCGGATTCCCGGACTGGATCATCGAGAGAGAGAAAGAGGGCATGGCGATCCGCTGTAACAACGAGGAATATCTTGGCTATGTCAGACGGTTCTGGAAAAAGGTTTATGCGCAGGTCGATGGATGCATGGAAAAGGACGGCGGTCCGGTGATCGGTATTCAGATCGAGAATGAGTACGGCCACGTCGGCGGTCTGCAGGGACCGGAGGGCGAGGCGCATATCCGCACATTGACAGCAATGGCAAAGGAAATTGGCTTTGATGTGCCGCTGTACACGGCGACCGGTTGGGGCGGAGCCTGCATCGGCGATCTGCTTCCGGTCATGGGCGGCTACTGTGAAGCACCATGGGATCAGAGAACGTGCGAGATTGAGCCGAACGCAAACTTTGTGTTCAGCCACACAAGGAACGATGCACTGATTGCGTGTGATCATCATGTGGAAAATGCAAACAGTTACAACGAGGAGGATTTTCCGTTTTTGACGGCAGAACTTGGAGGCGGGCTTCAGGTTACCATGCACAGAAGACCGGTGGCGAAGGGATGCGATGTCGGAGCGATGTCTACCGTAAAAATGGGAAGTGGAGCAGGGCTGCTCGGCTACTATATGTACCACGGCGGCAGCAATCCGAAGGGAAAACTGTCCACCCTGCAGGAGAGCCGCGCGACAGGATATCTGAACGACCTGCCGGAGATCAATTACGATTTCAACGCGCCGATCCGGCAGTACGGAACAATCTCGGACAGCTATCGGGAGATCAAGCTGCTGGCGCTGTTTTTGAATGATTTTGGCGAGGATATGGCCTCACTTCGGTCTGAAATTCCAACGATAAGGATTCTGCCGGGAGATATGCACACTGTTCGGACAGCGTGCCGTCACGATGCGGACCATGGATACGTCTTTTTTAACAATTACCAGAGAAGATGGAAGATGGATGATCATCCACAGGTGAAACTGGAGGGACTCCTGGATGGAAAGGCGAGCGTGGGATTTCCGGCATTTGACCTGAAAGAGGGAATGTATGGATTTTTTCCGTACAATATGAAACTAAACGATGCGGTTCTTCACACGGCACTTGCCACACCGCTCTGCGTTTTACATACGAAAAAGGGAGATGCGTTCGTATTTTACGGTGATCTCGACCCGCAGATTCAGTGGGAGGGCGATGCGCGCGCAGAACTCTGCCTGATTTCCCGGCAGGAGGCGCTGAATGCATGGAAGGTGCATCTGGATCAGGATTATCTCGTTCTTTCCGAAAATTATGTCTGGGAAGAAAACGGTGAGCTTGTTGTGACAGGCAGTGGAAAAACCATGATCGCTGTGTATCCGGCAGTGGAAAAAGGCATTGTGGATTTCAAAGAGTGTGGAAAAAGAGGAAACTTTACGCTGTATGAGCGTATTTACAAAGCACAGGAGCCGGAGGCAGAGCTTGTCTGCAAAGAGCAGGATAAAGAGAAAGCAGTATACGAACTGAAGCTTGCTTATCCGGGCGAAAAAAATTATCACGATGCGTTTGCTTTTCTGACCTGGTACGGAAACCGTATGGAAGTGTTTGATGGGGAAGAGAAAATCAACGATTATTTCTATACCGGTCAGGAGGCCCTGTTAAGCCTTGGCTATTTTGAGTTTCCGGAGAAACTGAAACTCGTTGTCTATCCTCTGCATCCGGGTGATCCGATTTTTCTGGAAAAGCAGCCGGATGCAGCGGATGGATGTGCCTGCAAAATTGAGAAGCTGCACGTGGAGACGATATTTCGATGAACAGAGAAAGGAAAACGAACATGAACCAGAGTGGATTTATCTATGGAGGGGATTATAACCCGGAGCAGTGGCTTGCGATGCCGGAAATTCTGGAGCAGGATATCGAATATATGAAGGAGGCGCATATCAACGAGGTGACGCTTGGTGTCTTTTCCTGGTCTGTGCTCGAGCCGGAGGAGGGTGTATACCACCTGGAATGGCTGGAAAAGATCATGGATCAGCTGTATAAGAATGAGATTTCAGTAATTCTCTCGACACCGTCTGCAGCACGCCCGAAGTGGCTTGCAGACAAATACCCGGAGGTACTGCGCGTAAACGCGGACCGCACGAAAAATCTGTTCGGCGGACGCCATAATCACTGTTATACTTCGCCGGTTTACCGGGAAAAGGTGGGGAAAATTGATCGCCTGCTGAGCGAGAAGTTTGGAAAGCACCCGGCGGTAAAAATGTGGCACATTTCGAATGAACTGAGTGGAGAATGCCATTGCCCGCTCTGCCAGAAGGCATTTCAGGGGTGGCTGAAGAAAAAATATGAGACGATTGATGCATTGAATATGTCGTGGAATACAACGTTCTGGAGCCATTCGTATCAGAATTTTGAGCAGATTGAGAGTCCGTCCCCAAAGGGTGAGATGGGGCTTCACGGACTGAATCTTGACTGGAAACGGTTTGTGACAGATCAGACAGCAGACTTTGTTGCCTGGGAAAAAGCAGCGATCCGCGCGGGCGGTTCCGAACTTCCGGTGACAATCAACATGATGTATGATTTCCAGGGACTGAATTATCATAAGTTCAAGGATCTGATTGATGTGGTGTCATGGGATAATTATCCGACCTGGCACAAGGAAGCAGAAGAGGTGACTGCGCTTGATGCGGCACTGCAGCACGATTTTATGCGGAGTTTGATGAAAAAACCGTTCCTTCTGATGGAGTCCTGCCCGACAAGCACGAACTGGCAGAGTGTCAGCAAGCTGAAACGGCCTGGGCTTTTAAAGGCGGCATCGCTGCAGGCAGTGGCGCATGGTTCCGACAGTGTCCAGTATTTCCAGATCCGCCAGAGCCGCGGTGCGAGCGAGAAGTTCCACGGGGCGGTCATTGACCACTACGGCGGAAAGGATACGCGCGTGTTCCGTGAGGTGACAGAGACGGGCGAGGCGCTTTTGGATCTGGCGCAGATTGCGGGAAGCACGACGAAGGCACAGGCTGCAATTTTGCATGACTGCGAAAGCCGCTGGGCCATGGAGGATGCGCAGGGACCACGGAATATGGGACTGCATTACATGAATACCGTGAAGAAAGTATATGGCGGTCTTCGGAAACTGGGTGTGAATGTGGATTTCCTTGACATGGAGGAGAGTCTTTCCGGCTACCGGATTGTCTTTGCACCGATGCTGTATCTGTTTCGGGCCGGAATTGAGGAAAAAATCCGGAATTTCGTGGCAGACGGCGGCACCTTTGTGATGACATACTGGTCGGGAGTTGTGGATGAAAACGACCTCTGTTTCCTCGGCGGAACCCCGCACGGACTGATGGATGTATTCGGCCTGCGGAGCACCGAGCTGGACGCATTGTATGATCAGGATGTGAATGCGGGTGTGGGAGAAGGAAAGACATATGAAATCCGAAATTTCTGCGACCTGGTAAAAACGAACGGTGCCGAAACGCTGCTGGCATACCGTGACGATTTCTATGCGGGATATCCGGCACTGACGAAAAATGTATTTGGAGAGGGCGAGGCGTATTATGTCTGCGCAGATTTTGAACAGGCATTTTACGATGACTTCTGCCGGAAATTGGCAGAAGAAAAAGGCCTGGAACGCGCGGCAGCCGAAATCCCGGAAGGGCTCGATGTTGCAACAAGGGAGGATGAGAAATACAAGTATCTGTTTGTACAGAACTACGGAGCTGAATCGGCTGCATTTCCGATGGATACGGAAACATACCAGCCGATGACGGGAGAGTATGATGGAGTGGTCAGAAGATTTGAGACGGTTGTGTTTCGAAAAGAAAAATAGAAGTTAGGGAATAGAAACAGACGGCAGGCTGTGTGTGAGTACACAGCCTGCCGTCTTTTGAATGGACGGTTATTTCAGTTCCTGTTCCGCCTTTTTCCAGACCTCTTCGTCCAGATCGGTCAGTGCCAGTGCATCGGCGAGTTCACGCACTCGTTTTACGGTGAGATAAAAATAATTCACGCCGCAGGTCAATGTCCGTTTTAAGGAACGGGCAAGGACACTGCCATGCGTTTCCAGCCCGGCGCGGTCGAATTCGGCGAGGTAGCCTTCGAGATCGTAGGGAATCTGAAAACATTCGATCTGCCATGTGCTGTTTTCCAGCGTCAGAATCGCGAAATGGGCATGGCCGCCGACTCCATCAAGCGCAAGCCCAAGGGAACCGGGATTCAGGTATGTTTTTCCGGCATATTCTCTTTGCTCCTGCTTGTGGCTGTGCCCGCCGAGCAGGATTGCGGCATCGAGATTTTCCAGATGGGACAGCAAAAGCTCCGGATGCAGACCGAAATTCCCACGGAGTTCTCCGGGCGCGCCGTGACAGAGACGAAGTGCCGGGAAGAGAGATTCGCGGCAGGTATCCGGTATGATTTCTTCCTGCGGAACAAAAACAGGAATCAGCCGGCCTGACTCATGCATTTTTCCGATCAGAACTCCGTCTGTCGGCAGCTGTTCGAAAAATTCCAGATCCTGTCCGGTAAGATTCCGAAACGTATAATCCAAAAGTCCGCTTGTCGAGGAACCTGCCTTCCAGTTCTGCGGATGCCGGAGATTTTCCAGCAGATATTCTTCCCTGTTTCCCCGCACCAGATAGCAGGGAAACTCCTCCTGCATTTCGCGAAGCACTCTCATCATCCGTTGCGGAAAAGGCCCGTCTGTTACAAAATCTCCCAGCCCGATGATACCGTCGATCTCCTGACTGCGAAGAAATGCCAGCACCTTTGCGAGCGCATAATAATTCCCGTGAAGATCACTGATTACTGCTAATTTCATGTGTCGTCCTTTCTGTGATATTGAGTCAAAAGGTGTTTTGTCCCAACATCTCTCTATATCAAAATTATAAAATGCGAGATACTGTTTCGATTTTATCAGATGGAGAGAAAGAACGCAATTTAAAAACCTGCTGACAGAAAAAGCATGTTATGATAAGATCAAAGGCAGAGAGTTTCGAATATCTTTACTGTCGGAGGGAATGTATGATTAATCGGGAAGACATGCTGGAGCTGACGAGGAGGATGACGCCGGCGCGGACTTCGTTTGTGCGGATGGCGGGTTGCTATACGGATTCGGATGGGGAGTATGACGGCAGTTTCAACATTCATTTTCTGAAACTGTCCGGTTCGGAAAAGGCCAGGAATCTGGCGATTGCCAAGAAAATTCCGTTTGCGGAATCGAATGAGAAGCTGCGGGAATACCGTTTTCCGGAAACATCCCAGGGGCCGGGCAGTATCTGGCAGATGCTGATGGCGCTGCGGGAATGCGGACTGAAGAACGATGCGCTGTTGGAAACGTTCTATGATATCCTGATCGAAGGATTGCAGATTCACGGGGCTTATGCCATTTACATGTTTTATGACCGGTATGATATTCCTGCAAAGGCTTCCGATAAAGAGCGCCTGGGGGAATCCGAGGAGATGTTCCCCTATCTGATCTGCGCTGTCTGCCCGCTGGTTGGAGAATACGAGCCGGGAAATCCTATCTGTGGATTTCTGTTCCCTGCTTTTGTGGACCGGAGCGGAGATCTGGAACGGGTTGATATTTATGCAGAGCGTGCAGCGTGGGGCGATCAGATGGCCAGCATTCTTGGCGCGAAGGGCAGAAAATTCAGATGCGGTCTGTAAAAGAAAAAATCAAAAGTGACGGATCAAACCAGGTGCTGATGTGCCTGGCAGTAAAAAAACTTCCCGGCGAACCTGCATATATCGTTCGCCAAGGGAAGTTTTTTAGATACGGGAGCAGCAGAAGTGCATATTTACTGTGCCATCCCCGCTCCATTCTGTGTAGTTGCTCCGTTTTCCTGCGGATTCTGCGTCTCATTGTCGCCGCCGCTTACCACATCGTCCACCGCGCGGCCGACATCCTCAACGCCCTCACCGACACCACGGGTCACATCTTCAGCGGCGTCGCCGACATCATCTCCAAGGGTATTTCTATCCCCGGTATTTGTACCGTTCGTACCGTTGGCATTCCCATCGGTGCCCTCCGTCACATCATTTACATTGTCGTTTGACGGCATCTCTGTCGTATGGACATCGTTTCTGTTATCCGTCTGTCCCATGTCACTCTCCGTGTTGGTATTGCCATTTCCGGTGTCATTCGTGGTGTTGTTTCCACAGGCCGTCATCCCGGCCAGTAATACCGCCAATGCCAGCGTCATACACACTCTTCTGATTTTTCTCATCTTCAAAATCTCCTTTCCCTAACAGTGTCTGGACAGTTGCTAGTATTTGAAAAATGCCGGAAAATATACGGAAAAAAGAGGCTTTTGGAAATCTTGACAAAGGAAGAAAAAAACACTAAAACAAAAAGTACGAAAACGGACTAAAAACGAAAACAGGATATATCGAAATGGAAGTCAATCCGGCAAACCGGCGGGAAAAAATCATCAGTCTGACTGAAACGGGAAAACAGTATGCGAGAGAGCTGGTTCTTCCGCTGTTTCAGTCCGAGGAGGAAGCTGCGGCGCAGTTTACGGAGCAGGAGATGAAAGAAGTAATCCGGATGCAGGAAAAATTTGCCGATGCACTGGCAAAGAGTATGGAGGAAAAGGTATCCATAGTTCACAATCTGTCCGCTTCGTGATATGATAACAGCAGAATTCGAAAAGGAGAGAAAGAGAATGAAAGAAGAACTGAAGAAATCCCTTCGCACCTACGGCGCCCTGCTGCTGCTCGGTGTGACCGGCGTTCCGCTCGGTGCGGCAGTCGGTCTGATTGAGGCGCTGTTCTGCCGTCTGCTTTTGAAAGTCACGGCTGTTCGCGTGGCACATCTTTTCTGGTGTCTGCCGTTTCTCGCTATGGCAGGTCTTGTGATCGTGGCAGTCAATCAGAAATTCGGTGGCAGGGGAAAAGGAGGCATGAGTCTGATTTTTGGTGTAGCGTATGAGGAGGAGACAGAGCTTCCGCTTCGCATGATTCCGCTGGCAATGCTCTCAACGGCGTTGACGCATCTGTTCGGTGGAAGTGCCGGCCGCGAGGGCGTTGCCGTTCAGATCGGTGCTGTGTTTTCCTATTTTGCTGGCAAAAAATTACCGTTTAAAAACGCGCCCGGTATCTTTCTGGTAACCGGTATGGCCGCCGGCTTTGCGGGCATGTTCGGAACGCCGATTGCAGCTGTGATCTTTGCGGTAGAGGTGCTCGCTGCGGGTGAAATGCGGTACGAGGCACTGCTTCCGGCGTTTACCGCATCTTTCTCTGCGAGCGCTGTAGCTTCCCTGCTTGGAATCCGCAAAGAAAATCTGGCTGTCCACATCAGCGAAAGCCTGACACCGTTCCTGCTGGTGCGTCTGATTACACTTGGTATTATTTTTGGAATCACAGGCGGCCTCTTCGCCTGGTGCTTAAAGCACACGAAAAAATATCTCGGCGAAAAAATCAAAAATCCGCTGGTACGTGTTTTCTCCATCGGTGTTATCCTTAGCATTCTGTTCCTGCTTCTGTACCGAGGACGGTATTGCGGCTTTGGAACGAATCTGGTGGAAGCGGTATTTCATGGGGAAAAGGTATATGCATATGACTGGGCGCTGAAATTTATCCTGACAATTCTGACACTGTCCGCCGGGTTTCAGGGCGGCGAGGTAACACCGCTGTTTACCATCGGAGCAACCCTGGGAGCAGTCCTTGGCAATCTGTTCGGTATTCCGGTGGAGCTTTCCGCGGCGCTTGGCTATGCGGCGGTTTTCGGTGGCGGAACCAATACCTTACTGGCGGCTATTTTCATCGGCGGCGAGATTTTTGGCTACGATTATCTGCCATATTTCTTTATTGTCTGCACCGCGGCCTACGTATTCAACCGCAACAGCTCGATCTATTCCCGCCAGAAACTGACGAAATACAGCTGCTGATAACAGAAACGTCACAAAGTTATCACACACCGTTACGTGTTACAGTTCACTGGTGCCCAGCGAACTGTAACATTCGCAACCTTCATTTAAAGTTTTGCTTCGCAAAAGGAGGGTTGCTCACACCTGAAACATGTTCTTACGCAGCGAAACAGCAAGTGTTTCACTGCTGAGTGAACAGTAACGGTTACGTTACGATACGGGTTGACGCGTTTCCGGGAATGAGGTTATACTAGAGGTATCATATACGAAAAAGGAGTAACGAATTATGAAAGGTATCGTACTTGCCGGAGGTTCCGGCACACGTCTTTATCCGTTAACTATGGTAACATCGAAACAGCTTCTCCCGATCTATGACAAGCCGATGATCTATTATCCGCTGTCTGTTCTTATGAATGCAGGCATCCGCGACATCCTGATCATCTCCACCCCGCAGGACACCCCGCGTTTCGAGGCACTGCTCGGTGACGGCCATCAGTTCGGTGTACAGCTTTCCTACAAGGTACAGCCAAGCCCGGACGGACTGGCACAGGCCTTCATCATCGGCGAGGAGTTCATCGGGGATGATTCCGTTGCCATGGTGCTCGGCGACAACATCTTCTTCGGACACGGTCTGGACAAACGCCTGAAAGCAGCAGTAGAAAACGCTGAGACCGGAAAAGGCGCAACCGTATTCGGCTATTATGTAGATGATCCGGAGCGTTTCGGAATCGTAGAATTTGACTCCGAGGGAAAAGCCATCTCCATCGAAGAGAAACCGGAGAAACCGAAATCAAACTATTGTGTTACAGGTCTGTATTTCTATGACAACAAAGTCGTAGAGTATGCAAAGAACCTGAAACCGTCACCGCGCGGAGAGCTTGAGATCACCGACCTGAACCGGATCTATCTGAAAGACGGCAGCCTGAACGTTGAGCTTCTTGGACAGGGCTTTACCTGGCTGGATACCGGTACACATGAGAGTCTGGTAGAGGCAACCAACTTCGTAAAAACCATCGAGACGCATCAGCACCGCAAGATTGCGTGCCTCGAGGAGATCGGTTACCTGAACGGCTGGATCGGCAAAGACCAGCTTCTGACCGACATCGAGCCACTGAAGAAAAACCAGTACGGCCAGTACTTGATGGATGTGATGAACGGAAAATATATCGACAAATAAAAGCGAACAGCGTTGAAGAAAACTGCCCCGGAAGAAAAATCCGGGGCAGTTTTTGAAAAAAGTGCTTGACCATGACATAACGTCATCCTTTATACTCATGGTACAAACAGAAAATCAGACTGAAAAACAAGAGACAGACAAAACATAACGATAACAAAATCAGAAAAAAGGAGAACCATTATGAGAGTATTTGTAACAGGTGTAAAAGGCCAGCTCGGCCATGACGTCATGAATGAACTTGCAAAACGCGGTCATGAAGGAATCGGCGTTGATATTGAAGAAATGGATATCACCGATGCAGAAAGCGTAAGAAAAGTCATTACCGAAGCAAACCCGGATGTCGTAATCCACTGTGCAGCATGGACCGCTGTAGACCTTGCTGAGGATGATGACAAAAAAGAAAAAGTACATCAGGTCAATGCAGTCGGAACCGAGAACATCGCAAAAGTCTGCCATGACCTTGACTGCAAAATGATCTACATCTCCACCGACTACGTATTCGACGGCCAGGGTACCCGCCCGTGGGAGCCGGATGATGAGCGTCATCCGCTGAACGTATACGGCCAGACGAAATACGAGGGAGAGCTCGCGGTAGAGAAATGGGTGAAAAAATTCTACATCGTCCGCATCGCATGGGTATTCGGCGTGAACGGAAAGAACTTCATCAAGACCATGCTGAACCTTGGAAAGACACACGATCATCTGACTGTTGTAGATGATCAGGTAGGAAGCCCGACCTACACCTACGACCTGTCCCGCCTGCTTGTTGACATGGCAGAGAAAGAGAACTACGGCCGCTACCATGCAACAAACGAGGGACTCTGCTCCTGGTATGAGTTCGCCTGCGAGATTTTCAAACAGGCCGCTGAGATCGATCCGGCTTACGGAAAAGTAAGTGTATCACCGGTAAGCTCTGACCAGTACCCGGCAAAAGCAAAACGTCCGTCCAACAGCCGCATGAGCAAAGAGAAACTGACCGAGAACGGATTCGAGAAACTGCCGACCTGGCAGGATGCGCTGCACAGATATCTGCGCGAGATCGAATTCTGATAGCAAACCCCGAAAATAACGCAAAAAGCAGTTCTGAATTTTTTTATCCTCTTCCGGCAAGAAGACACGTTCTGCGGTGGGAGATGAATTTGGTTTCTGAGATTGCTATAAACATTTCCAATAGGCGGAGCCCCAGGTAAAACGGGGGCTCCTTTTTCTTATGCCAAACCCATGCATTCAACAGGGAGAATGCCCTTTTTTCTTTTGTGAATATTGACAGAAAATGCCGTTAAAATTCTCACATTGGATCCGGGTATTTCTGTTGACATTTGAACATGCAATTGCCATTATGAAAGCAGAATCTTTACGTATCCGGCAGGGGGCAGGAACGTGAAGATGACAAAAGAAGGCATGGGGGATGAAGCAATGAAAAAGAGTCTGTTTTACCGGGCAAAAAAGATGCCGCCATCTGCGCAGATCATGCTGCTGTTTGCCGTCGAGGGTGTATTTCTGCAATATATCACATCGATTAACGGTTTCGGTCTGAATCTGTATGCGACAAACATGGGTGCAACCGACAGTCAGATCGGCATTATCCAGATGGTGCCGAACATTGTAGCGTGTGCAGCATTGCTGCCGCTTGGAATTCTGGCGGATCGTCTGAAGTCGACAAAGACGATACCGATTCTTACGCTTCTTGTGATGTGTGCCGGCTATGCATTTCTTGGAAGTGTACCGGCACTCGGCGAGAGATGTATGGAGCTGTTTTTTGTATCACTGGCATTTACTGCGGGGGCACTTGCTATTTACAATGCGCAGTGGCAGGCAATGTTCGGTGCTGCGGTTTCACTGCGGCAGCGAAACGATGTCTATGCCTTTCGGAATCAGTTCATGTTTGTGATTGGCATTCTTGCACCGGTGATCTGCGGGATTCTGATGGGAAGATGCCACACGGCCGATGGAAAACTTCTGGTACTCCGAAGCTTCTTTTATCTGTGTGCTGTCTGCGTTCTGCTGCAGGCCGCTGCAATCAAAAAAATTCCGGTGAAACAGCAGGAGGAGGGCAAAGCTCCGGCAGAAGCGGGGAAGGCATCCTCACGTTTTTCTGTTTCCGATCTGCTGGAGGCGATCACAAGCGTGGGGAAAAATAAAGCATTGCGCTGGTTTTTCGTGCCGGTGGTCTTTTTCTATATCACCTGGCAGCTTGACTGGAGCATGTGGTATTTAGGACAGGTCAAATACTGCAAAATGTCGGAGATGACACTTTCCATCTGCAACGGTGTTTTCAATATCGGTCAGCTTGCGGCAGTTGGAATGATCGCGAAGGTTGTCCGGAAAAAATCGCCGGATTTTGCACTGATTTTCGCCGGGATCGGTCTTTGCTTCTGCCCCGTTATTATGATTTTGGTTCCACATTTACCGTTGGCGTACCGCGGGGTTACTTTTATTGTTCTGATGACGGTTCTGAACGCTCCACAGTGTGCCATTGCACTCTGCACGGTACAGATTCTTTTAAATGCCGCACCGGAAAAGAACCGTTCGCTTTTGATCAGCCTCTTTACGATGATGACGACGCTGACCAACAGTGTTCTGCCGCTGCTCGGTGTCCGGTTATATACGGCACTTGGGGCAGATCTTACGGCACTGTACCGGTTCAATCTGATAGATCTTGGGGTTCGCATTTTATCCACACTCGGGCTGGTATGGCGTTATCAGAAGGCGAAAAAAGATGGCTTTCTGACAAAGATTTCGGATTGAGACGGGCCGTAAAAGCCGAAAATAACATTTACAACAGGAACGATATCGTGTATGATAAACGTGGCTTTCTTTGCACGTATGGAAAAGAGAAGCGCAAAAAGGAGTTTAAACAATGAAATGGAATAAATTTACATTAAAAACAAGATCGGAAGTGGAAGACATTGTGATCTCCACTCTGGCCGATGTGGGAATCGAAGGCGTGGAAATTCAGGACAAACAGCCTTTGACCGAGAGCGACAAACAGCAGATGTTCGTGGATATCATGCCGGATATTCCGGATGACGATGGCATTGCCTACCTGAATTTTTACCTCGATGTGGATGAGGACAAGGAGAAGGTTCTTGCAGATGTCCGCGCGGCACTTGCAGAAATGCAGGAGTTCCTGGACCTTGGAGAGTGCACCATCACAGAGTCTGAGACAGAGGACAAGGACTGGATCAACAACTGGAAACAGTATTTCAAACAGTTCTATGTGGACGACATTCTGATCATCCCGTCCTGGGAGGAAGTAAAGCCGGAAGACCGGGATAAAATGATCATCCATATCGATCCGGGCACAGCCTTTGGAACGGGTATGCATGAGACAACACAGCTTTGCATCCGTCAGTTAAAGAAATATGTGACAAAGGATACCGAGCTGCTTGATGTCGGAACCGGAAGCGGTATTCTTTCGATTATTGCACTGAAGCTTGGTGCGCGTCATGCGGTCGGAACAGACCTCGATCCGTGTGCGGTTCCTGCGGTTGAGGAAAACAAAGAAGTCAATGGAATTCCGGTAGAAGCTTTTGATATGATGATCGGAAATATCATCGATGACAAAGAAGTACAGGACAGAGTCGGATACGAGAAATACGATATCGTTACCGCCAATATTCTTGCAGATGTTCTCGTTCCGCTGACGCCGGTAATCGTACACCAGATGAAGCCGGGCGCTGTTTATATCACATCCGGCATTCTCGATGTGAAAGAGGAAGTTGTCAAAGAGGCAGTCGTTGCAGCGGGACTTGAAGTAGTTGAAGTTACACATCAGGGCGAATGGGTTTCTGTTACAGCAAGAAAACCGATGTAAATTAAGAAAAGCGAAACACCAGAAGAGAAAGAGAACAGATTCATGTACCGTTTTTTTGTAGAAGAAAGTCAGATTTATGACGGCACTGTCCACATCACGGGCAGTGACGTTAATCACATCAAAAATGTGCTCCGCATGCGGCCGGGCGAAAAAATACTGGTCAGTACCGGAGGCGAAAAGGAATATCATTGTGCCGTTTCGGATTTCCCGGAAGGTGAGGTTCTTGCCGCAGTAGAAGAAGTCACAGCAGCAGACAGAGAACTCCCGTCCGGAATTGTACTGTTTCAGGGTCTGCCAAAAGGTGACAAAATGGAACTGATCATCCAAAAAGCAGTGGAACTTGGTGCGACGGAAATTGTTCCGGTGGAGATGAAACGCTGCGTTGTGAAGCTGGACCGGAAAAAGGCGGAAAAGAAAGCAGAGCGTTGGCAGACGATCGCGCTTGGTGCGGCAAAGCAGTCCAAACGGATGCAGATTCCGACGGTACACATGCCTGTTACATTTCAGCAGGCGCTTGCAATGATGGCAGAATCAGACGTTCGCCTGATGCCGTATGAGAACGCAGAGGGGATGGAAGGAACGAGAAGAATTCTGGAATCCATTGAACCGGGTGAATCTATTGCGATCCTGATCGGACCGGAGGGCGGCATCGACGAAGCGGAAGTGGAAATGGCCATGAAGGAAAAGGTAGAGCCGATTACGCTCGGAAAGCGCATTCTGCGCACGGAAACGGCCGGAATGACCGTGCTTTCCATTCTGGTGTATCTTTTAGAAGGAAGGGAACGAACAAGATAATGGAAGCATATCTGGACAATTCCGCAACCACCTGTGTTTATCAGGAAACCGCAGATCTCGTCTGTGATCTGATGGTAAATCATTATGGAAATCCGTCTGCGATGCATCAAAAAGGGGTAGAAGCAGAACAATATATCAGAACCGCCCAGGAAACGCTGGCAAAGATTCTGAAAGTCAAAGAAAAAGAAATTTTCTTTACCTCCGGTGGCACAGAGTCCGACAACTGGGCGCTCGTCGGAACAGCAATGGCAAATAAGAGAACGGGAAACCACATCATCACAAGCGCGATCGAGCACCCGGCCGTGTCGGCACCGCTGGCATTTCTGGAGGAGCAGGGATTCCGTATTACGCGCCTGCCGGTAAATAAAGAAGGCCTTGTGGATGTGAACGAACTCGAAGAAGCGATCACGCCGGAGACGATTCTCGTTTCGATTATGTATGTCAACAATGAGATCGGTTCTGTTGAGCCAATCGGGGAGATCGGACGCAGAATCAAGGCGAAAAATCCGAAAACGTATTTTCATGTCGATGCGATCCAGGCGTTCGGCAAATACCGGATTTATCCGAAACGGATGGGCATCGACATGCTCTCCGTGAGCGGCCACAAGATCCACGGACCGAAGGGAAGCGGCTTTTTATATATTGATGAGAAAGTAAAAATCCGTCCGCTGATCTTAGGCGGCGGCCAGCAGAACGGCATGCGTTCCGGAACCGACAATGTGCCGGGCATCGCAGGCCTTGCGAAATCCGCTGAGATCGTTTACAGGCATTTTGACGAGCAGACTGCGCAGATGCGTGCCTGCAAACACCGTCTGATCGAAGGCTTGCGGGAGCTGGACGATGTGGTCATCCATGGCATGCCGGAAGAAGAGGGTGCGCCGCAGATTGTCAATGCATCGTTCTTAAATGTGCGTAGTGAAGTGCTGCTGCACACGCTGGAGGACCGCCAGATCTACGTTTCCGCCGGAAGCGCCTGCTCATCACACAAGAGAGCCGGAAGCCCGACGCTGACTGCCATCGGCGCATCGAAAGCCGAGATGGAGTCTGCCGTGCGGTTCAGCTTCAGCGAATTTACGACACTGGAACAGATTGATTACACCCTGGATACGCTGCGCGAGGTACTGCCGATGCTGCGCAGATTTACCAGGAAATAATAGAAAGAGGAAAATTATGATTACAATACAGCCGGAAATTGAAATCCTGAGCACCGAATCCTACGAGGATATGCTGCGCCGGATCGAGAAAATCGGAAGAGTCTGCTACAAGAGCGAGGAGCGCATTGGAGAAGGCACTGCAGAGAAATTCATCGCAGGCATCATCAAACGCGGCCATGAATCCGTCATTGAGCACGGCTCCATCACCGTAAAAGTAACGTGCGACCGCGGCGTGACCCATGAGATCGTCCGCCACCGTATCGCAAGCTACAGCCAGGAGAGCACCCGCTACTGCAACTATTCGAAAGATAAATTTGGAAACCAGATCACCTGTATCGATCTGGCAACCGGATTTTCCTATGATCTGGACGACGAGAACGACCGTAAAAAATACGAGGTATGGCAGAAAGCAATGGAAGCTGCAGAGCAGTATTACTTCCAGATGCTCGAACTCGGAGCAAAGCCGGAGGAGGCAAGAAGCATTCTTCCGAACTCCCTGAAAACCGAGATCGTCATGACCATGAACTTAAGAGAGTGGCGCCACTTTATCCGGCTTCGAAGCGCCAACGCCGCACATCCGCAGATGCGTCAGGTATCTGACCTGATCCTGAAGAAATTTTCTGAGGAATATCCTCTGTTCTTCCGTGATCTGGCTGAGAAAAAAGGAGAATAAAAAACGATGATGTACAAAGCATTTCTGGTAAAATATGCCGAGATCGGCATTAAAGGAAAGAACCGTCATCTGTTCGAGAAAGCGCTCTGCGTACAGATGGAGCACGCGCTTGCCCCGGTAGACGGAAATTTCCAGGTCACCCGTGAGATGGGACGAATCTATGTCAACACCGAAGGAGACTTTGATTACGAGGGCGCTGTCGATGCGCTGACAAGAGTTTTCGGTATCGCCGAGATCTGCCCGGTTGTCATTTTAGAGGACACCGGCTTTGAAGATCTGGCAGAGGCAGTGGTTTCCTACGTGAAAGAGCTGTACCCGACCGAGGAGAAAACCTTTAAGGTATGCGCACGCCGTGCGAACAAAAACTATCCGATGCACACAATGGAAGTCAACTGCGAGCTGGGCGGCCGCATCCTCGATGTCTGCCCGAACCTCAAAGTAGACGTTCACGAGCCGGATATCTATCTGAACGTCGAGCTGCGTCAGAAGATTTATCTGTACTGCGAGAGCATCGCAGGCCCTGGCGGTATGCCGGTCGGCACAAACGGACAGGCCATGCTGCTGCTTTCCGGCGGTATCGACAGTCCGGTTGCCGGATACATGATCGCAAAACGCGGTGTTAAGATTGATGCCGTTTACTTCCACGCTCCGCCGTACACCAGCGAGAGAGCCAAACAGAAGGTTGTGGATCTTGCAAAACTCGTTGCACGCTACAGCGGCCCGATCCGTCTGCATGTGGTCAACTTCACCGAGATCCAGCTTGCAATCTACGAAAAATGCCCGCACGACGAGCTGACCATCATCATGCGCCGTTATATGATGAAGATCGCAGAAGCGTTTGCACGTCAGGACAAATGCCTTGGCCTGATCACCGGAGAGAGTATCGGACAGGTGGCAAGCCAGACGATGCATTCCCTCGCCGTTACCAACGAAGTCTGCACCATGCCGGTCTTCCGTCCGCTGATCGGTTTCGACAAACAGGAGATCGTCGATATTTCCGAAAAAATCGGTACGTACGAGACATCTGTTCTGCCGTATGAGGACTGCTGCACGATCTTCGTTGCAAAGCATCCGGTGACAAAACCGAACCTGAATGTCATCAAATGCTCCGAGCGCCATCTGGACGACGTGATCGACGAGATGATGGAACGCGCAGTTTCTACCGCAGAGACGATCGAGGTCTGCTAAGGAAAACTTGCTTTAAAGAACAAAAAGGCCGGATCTTGTTTTGGGGGTTCTGAAAAACAAGATCCGGTCCTGATGATAAACAAAGACAAAAAAAGAGCCGCGGCGAGTGCGCGGCCCTTATGTTCTATCGTAATTATACAATGTACGGAGCAAGAACATCAAGTACGGTCTGAAGAGCATCTCCATCAGCATGGACGTTCAGGTCGATCGGTTTGGAAAGGTCGAGGCTGAAGATTCCCATGATGGATTTTGCGTCGATCACGTATCTTCCGGATACCAGATCGAAATCAAAATCGAATTTGGAAATGTCGTTGACGAAAGATTTTACTTTGTCGATAGAATTAAGAGAAATCTGTACTGTTTTCATGTTTGTAATCCTCCCTGTTATTTGGTTAACATTATTTATTACCCTCATTTAACAGCTTTATCTTACCGTCTGGAGGGGAAAAAGTCAATGCGAAAACATACAAAGATAAAGTGGAATCTTCGTGATTTTTAATAATAAAGATGAAGAAGAAAGGAGTATGGCATGAAAAAAACGGTAGCTTTGCATAATCTTGGGTGTAAAGTGAACGCATATGAGCTGGAAGCCATCCAGCAGCTCCTCGAAAACAGAGGGTACGAGATCGTGCCTTTTGCACCGGGAGCGGATGTTTACATTATCAATACGTGTACCGTGACGAACATTGCGGACCGGAAATCGCGGCAGATGCTGCACAAAGCGAAAAAGATGAATCCCGATGCGGTTGTCGTGGCCTGCGGCTGTTATGTGCAGGCGGCTGGGGAAAAACTCGAAGAGGATACGGCGATTGATCTGATCATCGGAAATAATAAGAAGAAAGATCTTGTGGATATTCTGGAAAACTTTCTGGCAGAACGTGAGGATGGTGGAAAACCATCCGACGCGGAGTGTAAGAGCTTCCTCGTGGATATGACACACAACCGTGAGTACGAGACACTCTCGATCAGCAAAACGGCGGAGCACACCCGCGCATTCCTGAAAGTACAGGATGGATGCAATCAGTTCTGTACTTATTGTATTATCCCGTACGCGCGCGGCAGAGTCAGAAGCCGCCGCCAGAGTGATGTGGTAGAAGAAGTAAAACGTCTGGTGGAGGCCGGATACCAGGAAGTCGTGCTGACCGGTATCCACCTTTCCTCCTACGGACTCGATTTCCCGGAGGGCGAAAAAGAGACGCTGCTCGACCTGATCCGCGCTGTTGATGCAGTGGACGGCATCAGAAGAATCCGTCTCGGATCCCTGGAGCCGGGCATCATCACCGAAGAGTTTGCAGAGGCGATCGCCGCAATGCCGAAGGTGTGCCCGCATTTCCATCTTTCGCTGCAGAGCGGAAGCAATGGAACACTGAAGCGGATGAACCGGAAATATACCGCAGAAGAATACAAACACAAATGCGATCTGCTGCGTAAGGTATATGGAAATCCGGCGCTGACGACCGATGTGATTGTCGGTTTCCCGCAGGAGAGTGAGGAGGAGTTTGAAGAGTCGCGCGCCTTTGTCGAGGACATTCATTTCTTCGAGACTCACATCTTCAAGTATTCGAGAAGAGAAGGCACCCGCGCCGCAGCGATGGCAGGCCAGATTCCGGAGCAGGAGAAGACGAAGCGCAGCCACGTTCTGCTGGAACTGGACGAGAGACGGAGACAGGAATATATGGAAGGCTTCCTCGGAAAAGAGCTGGAAGTGCTCATGGAAGAAGAAGTCGAGATCGACGGCGTCCGTTACTGGACGGGACACACGAGAGAATATCTGCGCGTTGCTGTTCTTTCAGAAGAAAATCTCATGAATCAGATGGTGCTTGTCACTCCGGCGAGAATCCATGGAAAAGACTGTCTGATGTAGGAAATGATACTGATCCGGAAGATCTGATAGAAAAAAGAGCCGGAACGAAAAAGTTCGTTGCACTTTTTGAGGGTTCGTGGTAGAATACCCCGTGAGCCTGCAAAAAGGCGGGCAGACGAAGAAGAAAAACAGCGGCTGGCAGAACGAACGAAGAAGTGAGGGATGTCGGCTGCTTTCGCGTCTAAAAAGTATAATCTGTAATTCGTAGTAATTCGTAATGAAATGTTCGGCCGCAGATGCGGCAAAGGGTAAAAATCGTGATCAAAGAAGAGATTGTCAGAGAACTTTATGCAATTGCAGGGGAAGATGCGGTACAGACCGCAGAACCGATGAAAAATCATACGACCTTCCGTGTGGGCGGTCCGGCAGATTATTTCGTCGCTCCTCATACAGAAGAAGAAATTAGAAAAATCGTGGCTCTCTGCGAAGAAAAAGAGATCCCGTGGTTCGTCACCGGAAACGGCAGCAATCTCGTTGTAAGTGACGAGGGCTACCACGGTGTGATTCTTTCGGTTTACAAAAACTTTCAGGGAATCGAAGTGGAAGGAAACAGAATCCGGGCGAAAGCTGGAAGCATGCTCGTATCCATCAGCCGGGCGGCAAGAGAAGCCGGTCTTTCCGGTATGGAGTTTGCCTCCGGAATCCCTGGAACTTTAGGCGGCGGCGTCCGTATGAACGCGGGAGCCTACGGCGGAGAGATGAAGGATATTGTACAGAATGTCACTGTACTCACAAGAGAAGGTGAGATCCGGGAACTGGAAAAAGAAGAGCTCGGCTTCGGCTACCGTGCCAGCGTCATCAAAGACAGAGGCTACGTCGTACTTGGAGCAGAACTTATGCTTGTTCCGGGAGATAAAGAAGAAATTCTTGCCCGCATGCAGGAATTGAAAAACAAGCGGGTAGAGAAACAGCCGCTCGAGTATCCGAGCGCCGGCAGCGCATTCAAGCGGCCGGAAGGCTATTTTGCAGGCAAGCTTGTGATGGATGCCGGATTTTCCGGCTACGCAGTCGGCGGTGCAAAAGTATCGGAAAAACACTGCGGCTTTCTGATCAATGCAGGCGGTGCAACCGCATCGGATGTGATGGAACTGATCCGTCAGATCCAGGCAAAAGTAAAAGAACAGTTTGGCGTACAGCTTGAGCCGGAAATCCAGTTCCTCGGGGAATTCTGATTTTCGTTATCCACCAAAGGAGAAAAAACATGCGTTTTGTAATTGTGACCGGCATGTCCGGTGCGGGAAAAAGTACAGCGTTGAAAATGCTGGAGGACGCGGAATATTTCTGCGTCGATAACCTTCCGATCCCGCTGGTTGAAAAATTTGCACAGCTTACCGCCGACGGTACTTCCGGAGAAATCCAGAAAGTGGCAGTCGGAATCGATATCCGAAGCGGCCAGGCGCTCCCGGACCTGCAGAGTGTTCTGGAGTGGATGAGCATCAACGGAATCTGCTATGAGATCCTGTTTCTGGACGCGTCCGATGACGTGCTGGTCAAACGATACAAAGAGACGAGAAGAACGCACCCGCTGGCAGGTCTTGGACGGGTGGATGAGGGAATTAGAAAAGAGCGCAAAGCACTTGAGTTCCTGAAAAAAGATGCGGACTACATTCTCGATACGAGCCAGCTTCTCACAAGAGAGCTGAAAGCGGAGCTCGATAAGATTTTCGTGCAGGATCAGAAATTCAAAAATCTGATGATTACTGTGCTCTCATTTGGATTCAAATACGGAATCCCGGCGGATTCGGACCTTGTTTTCGATGTGCGGTTCCTGCCGAATCCCTACTACGTAGAAGGCATGCGCCCGCTCTCCGGCAACGATGCTCCGGTGCGGGATTATGTGATGGGATTTGAGACAGCGCAGGTGTTTGCGGAAAAATTAGAGGATATGATCCGTTTTCTGATTCCGAATTATATTTCCGAGGGCAAGCATCAGCTCATTATCAGCATCGGCTGCACCGGCGGAAAACACCGTTCCGTAACCCTTGCCAACGAGCTGTACCGGCGTCTTTCCAACGCGAAGGACTATGGAATCCGGATTGAGCACCGGGATCTGGAAAAAGACGCCATCCGAAAAGGAATTTAGAGGTGGAAGGATGTCATTCTCAAGCGAGGTAAAAGAGGAATTATCGAGACATCTTCCGACGGCACGCCACTGCCAGATTGCGGAAACAGCGGCGATCCTGTCACTCTGCGGACAGATTTCCGAGAAGGACGGGACGATACGGATTCAGACAGAGAATGCGTATGTGGCAAGAAAGTACTTTACTTTATTGAAAAAAACATTTAATATAGAGGCAGAGCTTGCAGTTAAGCTGAATCAGAAGGAAAATACGTATCTGATCCGCGCAAATGACAGGGAAGAAACCCGTCAGATTCTGCAGGCAGTGAAGTTACACGAGACAGACCGGCAGTTAACAATGCCGATTCCGGCTGTTGTGGTACAGCGTCAGTGCTGCAAACGGGCATTTCTACGGGGCGCATTTTTAGCGTCCGGTTCCATCAGCGATCCCAACCGGTTTTACCATCTCGAAATTGTCTGCCCCGATGCGCCGAGAGCAGAACAGGTGCAGGAACTTCTGAAAAGCTTTGGAATTGATGCACGGATCGTTCTCCGGAAAAACCACCATGTGGTTTATATGAAAGAAGGCGCACAGATTGTGGAGATGCTTGGCATCATGGAAGCCAACATCGCACTTATGAATCTGGAAAACGTGCGGATCTTAAAAGAAATGCGCGGCAGTGTCAACCGAAAGGTGAACTGTGAAACTGCCAACATCAACAAAACGGTCAGCGCGGCGATCCGCCAGATCGAAGATATCCGGTATATCGAAGAAACCACAGGCTTTTCTTCTCTGCCGGAACCGCTGGAGCAGATGGCAAGGCTCCGCTTACAATACCCGGAAGCATCGCTTCTGGAACTGGGCAAGATGTTAACGCCGGTTGTTGGTAAATCCGGAGTTAATCATAGATTAAGGAAACTAAAAGAGATTGCAGAAGATTTGCGAAGGAAACAAGGAGGAGAAGTATTATGATTAAGAAACCAATCACAATTCGTCTTTCAAGCGGCCTGGAGGCGAGACCAGTTGCCATGCTGGTACAGGTAGCGAGCCAGTACGAAAGTGAAATCTACGTCGAGAGCGGCAGAAAAAAAGTAAATGCGAAGAGCATTATGGGTATGATGACACTTGGTCTGGACAATGGCGAGGAAGTTACCGTGACCGCAAACGGAAAAGACGAGAGCGAAGCCATGGACGGCGTTGAAAAATATTTAAGCAGTCCTTCTGCTGAATAATCTTACTGCACTTATAGCATAAACATAGAGCAAAACGGCATGTCAGAAAATTTTGACATGCCGTTTTGCTATGCTTTTTTATGCGAAAACAGACGAAAATCAGACCACGTTCTTCGCGCGGAACCAGTAGGTATAGAGATAGGAAAAACCGAGCGATTCATACAGTGTGATCGCAGGCGTGTTTCCCTCGACAACCTGAAGATACGCTTTCGTTGCACCGAGCCGGATTCCCTCGGAGAGGATTGTGCGGCAGATCGAGGAAGCGTAGTGGCGGTGGCGGTACGCAGGATGCACATGGATGGCATAGACACCGACGTAATCGCGGTCGCGGATGCCAAGGCCGGTGGCAACGATTGTTCCGGTTTCATCCTGGATGGAGGTACAGATGGTTTCTTTTGGAATGGCGCGGTACATCGAAGGAACGACCATACGGTGCATCACGTTCGTCGTGCTCTTTAAAGCAAAGAGGCTGTCAATCCATTTCGGCGGGATAAAGCAGCTGACGGTCACGGCAACGGCAGGATCCTTTTTGGCAAAGTTCGCCAGATCCATTGTCATGACGTGCGTCGTGTGCTGGACTACATAGCCGCGGTCGGCGAGCATTGCATCAAAGCCCGGATTGACAAGCGGACTGATCTTGAAAATTGCCGGTGTACCCCAGCGACGGTAGATCTCCTCACAGTACTGCACTTTTTCCTCCACCGGAATCGTGGACGGCCCGATCTGCTCGACGCTGTTGGTCCGGTGTGTATAAAAATAAGAAAAACGAAGAATCCATCCGTCGTACAGCTCGATCTGGTGAGATGGCCATGCGTTCAGGGAAAGATCTTCGATGGTTTTGATCAGTGTATTCATATGAAAGTATTCCCCCTTTGGTTATGTATATAGTATAGAAGAAACAGGACAGATCTTCAAGAAAAAATCGAAAAATTCGACACGCGGAACCGGGCGGCCGGGACACGATGCGTAACGTTTTCTTGCATAATCGAAGAAAAGGGGTTATAATAGGGGGCAAAGACTGAGAATACAAGGAGAATTGAATATGTCAAAATTACTGAAGGTAATTGTGAATACGCTGCTTCTGCTTGCAATCCTGTCAGCAGGCGCACTGGTGATTCCGCCGTTTGCCGGCATCACGACACTTGTCTCAGACGGGATGGGAAATACCAACATTTCCCGCGGCGCTGTCACGTACGCAAAGAAGACAGATACGTCATCGGTTGCGACGGGAGAAAAAATCCTGGTTGATGACAATTCCGGAAAGTATATCTATACGATACAGTCCCTCGACACCGCTGCCGGAACCGCATCCGTAAAAAATGTGATCAGTGGAGACACAACGGAAATTACCGTGAGAGCAACCGTGAGCAAAGTGATCGTCACGATTCCGGTGATCGGCTTTCTGTCGATGGCGGCGCAGAGCAGAGAGGGAATCATGATCATCGGACTTGCCATCCTGTTTCTGGTCATTCTGTTTATCCTTTCCGAGGTATGGAAACGTGATGAAGAAGAGGATGAGGAAGAAGAGGAAGAAGACGAAGACGAGGACGATGAGAAAGCGTCCGAAGAGCTTCGCAGCAGAAAGAAAGCTGCTCTGGAAGAAAAAAAGAAACGGGAAGAACAGGAAATGATCGAACAGTTGAGAGCAGCCGACCAGAAAACGGCAGAAGAAGAGAAACAGGACGAATTTGAAATTCCGGATCTGGAAGAAGAAGGAACGGAGCAGGTGTCCTTTAATACCGTCGATCTGCAGAACCTTGTAAGAGGAGAAGAAACCGAAGAAATTCCGGAAGCCGTGGAAGAAACGGAAATCGTCGAAGAAGCTGCCGCAGAAGAAACAGCGGAAGAAGTGACAGAAGAAACCGAAGAAACGGAAGAAACGGAATCAGCAGAGCCGGAAACTGTGGAAGAAATCGAAGAGTTTGAAGAAACCATCGAAGAGCCGGAAGAAGAGCCGGAACCGGAACCGTCCGAGCCGATCGAACTTGCCATGCCGGTTTACACGGCGGAAGAACTCCTCCAGAAGGCCCACGCAGCCGGAGATGACCCGAAAGTCATTGAAGATCCTGCAACCGGCATCACGATCTTAGATTATTCTGACATTCTGTAACTATTCAGAGCCATGCGAACGAAAAGAAAAGAACGCGAATCATGCTTGCATGAATGAACGTTCTTTTCTTTTTGTTCATATGGCAAGAAGCCACATCGAGATGCATCGTAGCGGAATCGAGAGTGGGCTCTGAATAGTTGGAAAACGTCAAAAAAGAGAGGAATATAGGAAAAGTGCACAATATGGCACCCCTGTATTTCTCTTTTTGCATAAAAACGGATAAATCGAAAAAAATAAAAAAAAACCTTGATTTTTCGTGGAGTTTCTTGTATACTAACAACTGTTGTGACATTGATAGCGTTGAAGCGCGAGGTTGCCGCTGAGAAACAGCGGGTTTTCCGTGGAGCGAATGTCAAGTTAAAGAAACTGGCGACAAGTCACTGTACCCACAATTAAGTCCACCTGTAAGAGTGGAAACGACCGTGTGCAAACATTAGGACACACACGGGTAAGTGTACAGTCACCGCTTGTCGTACTCGTAAAAGTGCGAAAAGGAGGCGACTTTTTTTATGGCAAGTCAAGTAATGAGAATTACACTGAAAGCGTATGATCATCAGTTAGTAGATGCATCTGCACAGAAAATTATTGAAACTGTAAAGAAGAACGGAGCAACGGTGAGCGGACCAGTACCGCTTCCAACGAAGAAAGAGGTAGTAACAATCCTTCGTGCCGTTCATAAGTACAAAGATTCCCGTGAGCAGTTCGAGCAGAGAACCCACAAGAGACTGATTGATATCATCGCACCTACCCAGAAAACAGTGGATGCATTATCAAGACTGGAAATGCCGGCTGGTGTTTACATCGACATCAAGATGAAAAACAAATAAGATCAGCTGCAAAAAGTCCGGGATCAGCCCCCGGCCATCAATCAAGTAAGCAATAGATGATATAGAAGCAACACTCATTCGAAGGAATCAACATCCCTAAGGGTCATAGTGTTCCACTTATATCAACTGTTCGCTAGAATGAACTTCTTTATAATAGGAAGTTCCGCTGTAGATAAAACAGGAGGTAAAAGGAATGAAGAAAGCAATTTTAGCTACAAAAGTCGGAATGACTCAGATCTTCGACGAAAACGGTGTTTTAGTACCGGTAACTGTATTGCAGGCAGGTCCGTGTGTTGTAACACAGGTGAAAACCGCAGACAACGACGGGTACAGTGCAATTCAGGTAGGCTTCGGCGCGAAGAAAGAAAACCGTGTGAACAAACCAATGAAAGGCCAGTTCGCAAAAGCAGGTGTTTCCTGCAAGAGATATCTGAAAGAGTTCAGATTTGAAGATGCCGAAACCTATACATTAGGACAGGAAATCAAGGCCGATATCTTTGGCGCAGGCGACAAAATCGACGCTACTGCAACAAGCAAAGGTAAAGGATTCCAGGGTGCCATCAAGAGACATGGTCAGTCCAGAGGACCTATGGCTCATGGTTCCAAATATCATCGTCACGCAGGTTCCAATGGTGCTTGCTCCGATCCGAGTAAGGTATTCAAAGGAAAAAGAATGCCAGGACAGATGGGTGGAAAGAAAATCACCGTACAGAACCTGGAAATCGTAAAAGTTGACGTAGAGAACAATTTACTGTTAGTCAAAGGTGCTGTACCAGGACCGAAGAAATCCATGGTTACCATCAAAGAGACAGTAAAATGCGGTAAATAAGTTCGTTGAAAGGAGGAACACACGTAATGGCTAACGTATCTGTATTAAATATGGAAGGCAAAGAAGTTGGCAGCATGGAGCTTAATGATGCAGTGTTCGGTGTAGAAATCAACGAGCATCTGGTACATCAGGCTGTAGTGCTTCAGCTTGCAAATAATCGTCAGGGAACTCAGAAAGCTAAAACCCGTTCCGAAGTAAGCGGTGGCGGAAGAAAACCGTGGAGACAGAAAGGAACAGGTCACGCAAGACAGGGTTCAACAAGAGCTCCTCAGTGGACAGGCGGCGGAGTTGTATTCGCTCCAGTACCAAGAGATTACTCTTTCAAAATGAACAAGAAAGAGAAAAGAGCTGCATTAAAATCCGTTCTGACAAGCAAAGTTCAGGAGAACAAATTCATCGTTCTTGATGAGCTGAAACTTGCAGAGGTTAAAACAAAAGAGATGAAGAAAGTGCTTGATAACCTCAAAGTAAACAACGCACTGGTAATCATCGGAGATGACAGCGAAAACGTAGCACTTTCCGCAAGAAACATTGCTGGCGTTCAGACTGCATCTGTTAATACCATCAATGTATTCGACATGCTGAAATACAACACCATCATCGCAACCAAGAGCAGTGTTGCATCTATCGAGGAGGTGTACGCATAATGGCAGATATCAGATATTACGACGTAATCCTGAAACCAATCGTAACTGAGAAGAGCATGAATGCTATGGGCGAGAAGAAATACACATTTATGGTTCACCCGGAAGCAAACAAATCTCAGATTAAAGAAGCAGTTGAGAAAATGTTCGAAGGAACAAAAGTAAAAAGCGTAAACACCATGAACATGGACGGAAAGAACAAACGTCGTGGAATGGTAGTTGGAAAAACTGCAAAGAGCAAGAAAGCAATCGTTGCTCTGACCGAGGACAGCAAAGACATCGAAATCTTCGAAGGACTTTAATTAGCAGCTGTTCGAAATATGCACACATAAGTGCGATACGAAATGAAAGGAGAACAAAGTAATGGGAATCAAAAGCTTTAACCCATATACACCTTCCAGAAGACACATGACCTCCTCTGATTTCAACGAAATCACGAAGAGCACACCGGAGAAATCTCTGGTAGTGTCCCTGAAGAAAAACGCTGGTCGTAACAACCAGGGTAAAATCACTGTAAGACACCGCGGAGGCGGAAGCAGAAGAAAATACAGAATCATCGACTTCAAGAGAAGAAAAGATGATGTTCCGGCAATCGTTAAATCGATCGAGTACGATCCGAACAGAACAGCAAACATCGCTCTGATCTGCTATGCAGACGGCGAGAAAGCATACATCCTGGCTCCGGAAGGACTGAAAGTTGGCATGAAGGTTATGAGCGGCGCTGCTGCCGAGGTAAGACCTGGAAACTGCCTGCCGCTGTCCGAGATTCCGGTTGGTACCATGGTTCACAACGTAGAGCTTCATGCAGGCAAAGGCGGACAGCTTGTTCGTGCAGCTGGTAATGGCGCTCAGCTGATGGCTAAAGAAGGTAAATACGCAACCCTTCGTCTTCCGTCTGGAGAGATGAGAATGGTTCCGATCAACTGCCGCGCATCCATCGGTGTTGTTGGAAATGGCGAGCACAGCCTGATCAACATTGGTAAAGCAGGACGGAAACGTAACATGGGTATCCGCCCGACTGTACGTGGTTCTGTCATGAACCCGAATGACCATCCACACGGTGGTGGAGAAGGAAAGACCGGTATCGGACGTCCGGGCCCGTCTACTCCTTGGGGAAAACCGGCTCTTGGCCTGAAGACCAGAGCAAAGAACAAGCAGTCTAACAAGTACATCGTAAGAAGACGCGATGGAAAAGCTTTATCGAAATAAGGAGGTAAACGATGTCTCGTTCATTAAAAAAAGGACCATTTGCAGATGAAAGCCTGTTAAAGAAAGTTGACGCTGCAAACGCTTCAGGAGATAAAACAGTCATTAAAACCTGGTCACGTCGTTCTACAATCTTCCCGTCATTCGTTGGACACACAATCGCTGTTCATGACGGAAGAAAACATGTGCCGGTATACGTTACAGAGGATATGGTTGGACACAAACTCGGTGAGTTCGTAGCAACCAGAACCTACAGAGGTCACGGCAAGGACGAGAAGAAATCCGGCGTCCGCTAAGTAGAATGATTTGAGAGAGGAGGTTTTTTAGCAATGGCTAAAGGACATAGAAGTCAGATTAAAAGAGCAAGAAATGCTAACAAAGATACCAGACCGTCTGCAAAGTTATCCTACGCTAGAATGTCTGCGCAGAAAGCTGGATTTGTTTTAGATGCAATCCGCGGTAAAGACGTAACAACCGCACTTGGTATTGTAACTTATAACCCGAGATATGCCTCCAGCGTAGTGAAAAAACTGCTGGAGTCCGCAATCGCAAACGCTGAGAACAACAACGGTCTTTCCAGAGAAAACCTGTATGTAGCTGAGTGCTTCGCTAACAAGGCTCCGACCATGAAGAGAATTCATCCGAGAGCACAGGGCAGAGCTTACAGAATCCTGAAGAGAAACAGCCACATCACGATTGTGTTAGACGAGAAATAAGGAGGACATGTCATGGGACAGAAAGTTAATCCACACGGCCTGAGAGTCGGTGTTATTAAAGACTGGGATTCCAAATGGTATGCCGAGGGTGATTTCGCAGATAACCTCGTAGAGGACTACAACATCCGCACATACCTGAAGAAGAAACTGTACAGCGCAGGTGTTTCCAAGATCGAAATCGAAAGAGCATCTGACAGAGTAAAAGTTATCATCTACACCGCAAAACCGGGCGTTGTTATCGGTAAAGGCGGAGCAGAGATCGAGAAAGTAAAAGCTGAAGTTCAGAAACTGACTGACAAAAAGCTTATCGTAGATATCAAAGAAGTAAAAAGACCGGACCGCGATGCACAGCTCGTTGCTGAGAACATTGCATTACAGCTGGAAAACCGTATTTCCTTCCGTCGTGCTATGAAGTCTACCATGCAGCGTACGATGAGAGCTGGCGCTAAGGGAATCAAAACATCTGTATCCGGACGTCTTGGTGGAGCTGATATGGCTCGTACCGAGTTCTACAGCGAGGGAACTATTCCGCTGCAGACCCTGCGTGCCGATATCGATTATGGATTCGCTGAAGCAGATACCACTTACGGTAAAGTTGGCGTAAAAGCATGGATCTACAATGGCGAAGTACTTCCAACCAGAACTAAAAAGGAAGGGAGCGAGAATTAATTATGTTAATGCCGAAGAGAGTAAAACGTCGTAAACAGTTCCGTGGTTCCATGAAGGGTAAAGCCCTCAGAGGAAACAAAATTAACTACGGTGAATTTGGTCTCGTAGCCCTTGAGCCATGCTGGATCAAATCCAACCAGATCGAGGCAGCCCGTATCGCCATGACACGTTACATCAAACGTGGTGGTAAAGTTTGGATCAAAATTTTCCCGGACAAACCAGTAACCGCACAGCCGGCTGAAACCCGAATGGGTTCCGGAAAAGGTTCTCTGGAGTACTGGGTAGCAGTAGTAAAACCAGGCCGTGTAATGTTCGAAATCGCAGGTGTTCCGGAAGAAACAGCCCGCGAGGCATTACGTCTTGCCATGCATAAGTTACCATGTAAATGCAAAGTTGTTTCTCGTGCAGACTTAGAAGGCGGTGATAACAGTGAAAACTAACGAATTTGTAAAAGATTTAAATACAAAGAGCGCAGCTGAGCTGAATGACGAATTAGTAGCTGCTAAAAAGGAACTCTTCAATTTAAGATTCCAGAATGCAACCAACCAGCTTGACAATACAAGCCGAATCAAAGAGGTTCGCAAAAATATTGCAAGAATCCAGACTGTTATTGCCCAGAAGGCAAACGCAGCTGAGTAATTAGGAGGAAAATATCGTGGAAGAAAGAAATCTTAGAAAAACTCGCGTGGGCAAAGTTGTCAGCGATAAGATGGATAAGACTATCGTGGTTGCCATCGAAGACCATGTAAAACATCCTCTGTACAAGAAAATTGTAAAAAGCACATATAAGCTGAAAGCACACGATGCAAACAACGAGTGCCATGTAGGTGATACCGTACGAGTTATGGAAACAAGACCTTTATCCAAAGATAAGAGATGGAGACTTGTGGAGATCGTTGAGAAAGCGAAATAAATAAGAGATCAGAATGCTAAAGGAGGAATACCAGCATGATTCAGCAGGAAACTAGACTGAAAGTCGCTGACAACACCGGTGCAAAAGAAATCTTATGCATTCGTGTTATGGGCGGTTCTACAAGAAGATATGCCAACATTGGTGATGTAATCGTTGCTTCGGTCAAAGATGCAACACCAGGCGGCGTTGTTAAAAAAGGTGACGTAGTAAAAGCTGTTGTTGTAAGAAGCGTAAAAGGCGCTCGTCGTAAAGACGGTTCTTACATCAAATTTGATGAGAACGCAGCAGTTATTATCAAAGATGACAAAACTCCAAAAGGAACCCGTATTTTTGGACCAGTAGCCAGAGAGCTTCGTGAGAAACAGTTCATGAAGATTGTTTCCTTAGCTCCGGAAGTATTATAGGAGGACAGCTATGTCAATGAAGATTAAAAAAGGCGATACCGTAAAGGTAATCGCCGGCAAAGATAAAGACAAAACCGGCAAAGTAGTCAGCGTTGACGTAAAGAACAACCGTGTTGTTGTTGAAGGCGTAAACATGATTACAAAGCATGAGAAACCGTCTATGAGCAATCAGCAGGGCGGAATCGTTAACAAAGAAGCTCCTATCGATGCATCCAACGTAATGCTGGTTGTAAAAGGAGTTCCGACCCGCGTTGGAATCAAAGTTGAGATGGTTGAGAAAAACGGCAAAACAAAAGCTGTTAGAACCCGCGTTGCAAAAGCAAAAGAGCTGAACGGCGCAGTAATTGATTAAGGAAGAGAGGAGGCAAAACCGTGAGTAGACTGAAAGATCTTTACAACGAGCAGATCGTTGATGCAATGACCAAAAAATTTGGATACAAAAACGTGATGGAAGTGCCGAAGCTCTCCAAAATCGTAATCAACATGGGTGTTGGTGAAGCTAAGGAGAACGCTAAACTTCTGGACGCTGCAATCAGTGATATGGAAGCTATCACCGGACAGAAAGCAGTTACCACCAAAGCGAAAAATTCCGTAGCAAACTTTAAAATCCGTGAGGGTATGCCGATCGGATGCAAAGTTACCCTTCGTGGCGAGAAAATGTACGAGTTCGCAGACCGCCTGATCAACCTGGCACTGCCTCGTGTACGTGACTTCCGCGGCGTAAATCCGAACGCTTTCGATGGCAGAGGAAACTATGCTCTTGGTATCAAAGAGCAGCTGATTTTCCCAGAGATCGAGTATGATAAAGTTGATAAAGTCAGAGGTATGGACATTATCTTCGTTACCACTGCTAACACAGATGAAGAAGCTCGTGAATTACTGACATTATTCAACATGCCATTCGCAAAGTAATAGGAGGAATTGATTCATGGCTAAAACAGCAATGAAAATCAAACAGCAGCGCAAAGCTAAATTCTCTACAAGAGAATACAATCGTTGCAGAATTTGTGGCCGTCCACACGCATATTTAAGAAAATACGGAATCTGCAGAATCTGCTTCCGTGAATTAGCATACAAAGGCCAGATTCCTGGCGTTAAGAAAGCTAGTTGGTAAAATTTTAGAAGGAGGCAAATTCAAATGAGTATGAGTGATCCGATTGCAGATATGCTTACAAGAATCCGTAACGCTAACACTGCAAAACATGATACAGTAGATGTTCCGGCATCCAAAATGAAAATCGCAATCGCTGATATCCTGGTAAACGAGGGATACATTGCAAAATATGAACTCAGCGATGAGGGTGCATTCCAGAATATGCACATCACCCTGAAATATGGCGCTGACAAAAACGAGAAGATCATCACCGGTCTGAAGAGAATCTCCAAACCGGGTCTGAGAATCTATGTTGGCAAAGATGAGCTGCCGAGAGTACTTGGCGGACTTGGAATCGCTATTCTTTCCACAAACCAGGGTGTTATCACCGATAAAGAAGCTCGTAAGCTGCAGGTCGGCGGCGAGGTTCTGGCATTCGTTTGGTAATAGAAACGAAACAAGGCAACTGAAAACAGAGAGAGCTTAAAGCTCTCTCCGAAAATCTAAGTTAATAGGAGGAAATTGGTATGTCACGTATTGGAAGACTGCCAGTGGCAATTCCTGCAGGTGTAACAGTAGACATCCAGGAAAACAACCACGTTGTAGTAAAAGGACCAAAAGGAACATTAGAGAGAACTCTCCCGTCTGAAATGACCATCAAACTGGAAGACGGACATGTAGTAGTTACAAGACCGAACGATCTGAAGAAAATGAAAGCTCTTCATGGTCTGACCAGAACTCTGATCCACAACATGGTAATTGGTGTTAGCGAAGGCTATACCAAAACACTGGAAGTAAACGGTGTAGGTTACAGAGCTGCAAAACAGGGCAACAAATTAGTTCTGTCTCTTGGATATTCTCATCCGGTAGAGATGATCGATCCGGAAGGACTCTCCTCCGCTGTAGACGGCAACAAGATCATTGTTTCCGGTATCAGCAAAGAGAAAGTTGGCCAGTATGCCGCTGAAATCAGAGACAAGAGAAGACCTGAGCCATACAAGGGCAAGGGAATCAAGTATGCTGATGAAGTGATCAGACGTAAAGTTGGTAAGACTGGTAAGAAATAATTAAGGAGAGTGTGAACATGATTAGTAAAGTATCAAGAGCGCAGATGCGCCAGAAAAAGCATAGAAGATTACGTAATCATATCGTAGGTACTGCACAGCGTCCGCGTCTGTGTGTATTCCGCAGCAATAACCATATGTATGCTCAGATTATCGACGATACGATTGGAAATACTTTAGTTTCTGCTTCTACTCTTCAGAAAGATGTTAAAGCAGAGCTTGAGAAAACCAACAATGTAGATGCAGCAGCATATCTTGGAACCGTTCTTGGAAAGAAAGCTGTAGAAGCAGGTATTACTGAAGTTGTATTTGACCGTGGCGGATTCATCTACCAGGGAAAAATCCAGGCATTCGCAGACGCAGCTAGAGAAGCTGGGCTGGTATTCTAAGAAAGGAAGGAAAAGAACACATGAAGCATACAATTATTGATGCAAGCCAGTTCGAACTGGAAGAAAAAGTCGTATCAATTAAGCGTGTTACAAAAGTTGTTAAAGGTGGTCGTAACTTCCGTTTCACAGCTTTAGTAGTTGTCGGCGACGGCAATGGACACGTAGGCGCAGGCCTTGGAAAAGCAGCCGAGATTCCGGAAGCTATCCGCAAAGGTAAAGAAGACGCTATGAAGAAACTGGTAAGCGTAGCAATCAATGAGAACGGAAGTATCACTCATGACTACGTAGGTAAATTCGGAAGCGCAGAGGTTCTGTTAAAGAAAGCTCCTGAAGGTACTGGTGTCATCGCTGGTGGCCCAGCCCGTGCCGTAATCGAGTTAGCTGGTATTAAGAACATCCGTACAAAATCCCTTGGATCCAGAAATAAGCAGAACGTAGTTCTGGCTACCATCGCTGGTCTGTCTGAGCTGAAGACTCCAGAAGAAGTAGCAAGACTTCGCGGCAAATCTACAAACGAGATCTTTGCTTAAGGAGGATGTGAAAAATGGCAGATAAATTAAAAGTAACACTGGTGAAATCCCCGATCGGATGTGTTCCGAAACACAGAAGAACCGTGGAAGCACTGGGTCTGAAAAAAGTTAACAAGACGGTAGAACTGCCGGATAACGCAGCAGTTCGCGGCATGGTTAATCAGGTTTCTTACCTGGTTAAAGTAGAAGAAGCATAAGGAGGTACCGTAATGGACTTATCTAATTTACAGCCGGCTGAAGGTTCCAGACAGAACGATAACTTCCGCAGAGGCCGTGGACATGGTTCAGGAAATGGTAAAACAGCAGGTAAAGGCCACAAAGGACAGAAAGCACGTTCCGGAGCACCGAGACCGGGATTTGAAGGTGGCCAGATGCCTTTATACAGACGTCTTCCGAAGAGAGGTTTCAAAAACAGAAACTCCAAGGAAATCGTTGGAATCAATGTAGATGCTCTGAATCGTTATGAGGACGGAGCTGTTGTAACCGTAGAAACTATGATTGAGACTGGTCTTGTTTCCAATCCGAGAGATGGCGTAAAAATCCTTGGAAACGGTGAAGTCACCAAAAAACTCACTGTAAAAGCAAATGCTTTCAGCGAGAGCGCAAAGGCAAAAATTGAAGCGGCAGGTGGAACAGTCGAGGTGATCTAATGTTTAAGACCTTTATCAATGCATTTAAGGTCAAAGATGTTCGTCGCAAAATATTTTATGTGCTTATGATGCTTGTTGTCATCCGGTTAGGCTCTCAGATGCCTGTACCGGGTGTCAATACAAGCTTTTTTGCGAATTATTTTGCAAATAATACGAATGAGGCATTCAGCTTCCTGAATGCATTCACGGGCGGCGGTTTCGACCGTTTCTCCATCTTTGCTCTGAGTATTACACCGTACATTACTTCTTCCATCATTATTCAGCTGCTCACCATTGCAATTCCACGACTTGAGGAAATGCAGCGTGACGGCGAAGAGGGAAGAAAGAAAATGACTGCGATTACTCGTTATGTGACAGTAGGTCTTGCATTGTTTGAGTCTGTTGCCATGGCAGTAGGCTTTGGACGCCAGGGACTCCTCACCACTTTTAACGCAGTTAATGTGATTGTTGTAGTGGCAGCTCTGACAGCCGGTTCTGCCTTCCTTATGTGGGTGGGAGAACAGATCAACGACAAGGGCGTTGGAAATGGTATTTCTATGGTCCTGTTAATCAACATCCTTTCCAGAATCCCGCAGGATATGGTAACCCTTTACGAAACCTTCGTAAAAGGCAAAACCATCGCGCGTGGTCTGCTGATGTGGATTATCATCGCTGTTGTGATCATCGCTGTTGTTGTGCTGGTACTGATCCTGAATGGCGCTGAGAGAAGAATTCCGGTACAGTATTCCAAGAAAATGGCCGGAAGAAAAATGGTTGGCGGACAGTCATCCAATATTCCGCTGAAGGTAAATACAGCGGGCGTTATCCCGATCATCTTTGCATCATCCATCATGTCTTTCCCATCGATTATCCTGTCGTTTGTCGGAAAGTCGGATATCAAAGGCATCGGCGGAACGCTGATCAAGATGCTGAATTCCAACAACTGGTTTGATAAAACCAATCCAGTTGCTTCGCTGGGCCTGATTCTCTACATTGTCCTTGTTATTTTCTTCGCTTATTTCTATACCTCCATCACCTTCAACCCGATGGAAGTTGCAGATAACATGAAAAAACAGGGCGGCTTTATCCCAGGCATCCGCCCGGGTAAATCCACGGTAGATTATCTGAACAATCTGCTCAGCTATATTATTTTTATCGGTGCAGCAGGTCTTACCATTGTTGCAGTGATTCCATTTTTCTTTAATGGATTTTTCAAAGCGAATGTATCCTTTGGAGGTACTTCTCTGATCATTATTGCCAGCGTAATTCTGGAAACCTTAAAACAGATTGAATCCATGATGCTGGTACGCAATTACAAAGGATTCTTAAACGATTAAGGCATAAGAGGGACTGTCTGGATAAGACAGGCCCTTTCTTTTGTTTAAAGCGCTTTTAAAGAGGCTTTAACAGAGAAAATTTTTGCTATTGTGGTTTATTTTATGGTATAATAGGGTAAATTACACGCAGTGGATTGCTGCAAATTCAAACATGGGAGGAAAAGCGCATGAAAATTATTATGTTGGGGGCACCTGGTGCCGGAAAAGGTACACAGGCAAAACAGATCGCTGCAAAATATGAGATTCCTCATATTTCAACCGGCGATATCTTCCGCGCAAATATCAAAGAGGGAACCGAGCTTGGAAAGAAAGCGAAAGCATTCATGGACAAGGGAGAACTCGTTCCAGACGAGCTGACCTGCGATCTTGTTGTAGACCGTATTTCCAAACCGGACGCAGCAAAGGGCTACGTGCTGGATGGCTTCCCAAGAACGATTCCGCAGGCAGAGGCACTGACCAAAGCCCTGGAAGCACGCGGAGAGAAAATTGACTACGCAATCAATGTAGAAGTACCGGATGAAAATATCGTTCACCGTATGGGCGGACGCCGTGCCTGCATCGGATGCGGAGCAACCTATCATGTAGAATTTAACGCACCAAAGGTAGAAGATGTATGCGATACCTGCGGCGGCGAGCTGGTTCTCCGTGATGACGATAAACCTGAGACCGTACAGAAGAGACTGTCTGTATACCATGCTCAGACACAGCCTCTGATTGACTACTATAAGAAAGCCAATGTTCTGGTGGAAGTTGACGGAACCCAGGATATCAACGTGGTATTTCAGGATATAGTAAAGATTTTAGGAGCGTAAAGGATGTCCATATCAATTAAAACTGCCCGGGAAATTGAAAAAATGCGCCGTGCCGGTGAACTGCTGGAGAAGGTACACGATGAATTAGGCCGCGCCATCCATCCGGGAATGTCAACCTGGGAAATCAACAAGCTCGGAGAAGAGATGATCCGCAGCTTCGGATGCACTCCCAACTTTTTAAACTATAATGGGTATCCGGCTTCGATCTGCGTTTCTGTGAACGAAGAAGTGGTTCACGGAATCCCAAGTAAAAAACGGATTCTGAAAGAGGGCGACATTGTCAGCCTGGATGCGGGACTTATCTATGAAGGATACCATTCCGACGCAGCCCGCACACACGCGGTCGGTGAGATCTCGCCGGAGGCAAGAAAACTGGTGGAAGTAACACGCCAGGCCTTTTTTGAAGGAATCAAATACGCAAAAGCAGGCCATCATCTTCATGAGATTTCGGCGGCGATCGGTGCATACGCAGAGAGCTTCGGCTACGGCGTTGTCCGCGACCTGGTAGGCCACGGCATCGGAACGCACCTGCACGAAGATCCGGCAGTGCCGAACTTCGCACAGCCAAGCCGCGGCGTCCGTCTGCAGCCTGGCATGACGCTCGCCATCGAGCCGATGATCACAGCCGGAGGCTATGCAGTCAGATGGCTGGATGATGACTGGACCGTTGTGACAGAAGACGGCTCTCTTGCCGCACATTATGAGAACACGATTCTGATTACGGAGGGAGAACCGGAAATTCTGACACTTTCGCATACGGAGGAGGATTTATGAAACCGATTGTGAAAGGAATGTTTGCCAGAAGCCTGGCCGGCCACGATAAAGGAAAGCTGTATGTGATTTCGGATGTACAGGAGCCATACGTATTCCTGGTGGACGGAAAAATCCGTACCGCCAACCGGCCGAAAAAGAAGAAGCTGATTCACGTACAGCCGGATTACGAAATGACGGATGCGGTTCGTGATGAAGATATCCGTAAGGCATTAAAAGAAAAAAGTTGCAAAGAGTTGAAGGAGGATTAATCAATGTCTAAGGCAGATGTAATTGAAGTAGAGGGAACTGTCCTCGAGAAATTACCAAACGCAATGTTTAAAGTAGAACTGGAAAATAAACACGTTGTACTGGCTCATATCAGCGGAAAGCTGCGTATGAACTTTATCCGTCTTCTTCCGGGAGACAAAGTAACCATCGAGCTGTCCCCATACGATCTGGACAAGGGACGTATTATCTGGAGAGATAAATAAGAAATACGATAAAAAAAGCCATCCGGCATGCCGGATGGCTTTTTCTCTGTATGTGTTTCTCTGTATTCATCCCCAATAACAGTAACCGTTCTACAGAACAAAGATTTCGATCACCGGCCTTCAGATTTCTGACAGCCACAAAGCAAGCACCAGTCTGCAAACCCTGCAGCATCCGCGGCGGCGGGCATCTGAATTTCTTTTCAGTCCCTTTTGAAACCTTCCAGATGTATTATGCAATATTTTAATAGAAAAAGCAATGAAAAAAGTATAAAATTTTATGAAAACTTTTTGTAAAAACCAGGAGAATTTGTGCACTTTTGAAACAAAATTTTTAAACCGTCAGAAAAAAAAGAAAAAGTGAAAAGACAGGAGAAAAGAGCGGCCGGAAAACCGTGAAAATGACAGATGAGGGCTCGAAAGCGACAGAAGAATATATGTTTGTGAATTCTGTGTGAAGTTGAAATATTTGGTTGAATTCTCAAAATAATGTGATACAATGCAATAGAGAAACTTTACGGAGAAATTTTACCGGGAAGGATCTCCTGTGCGGTGCGGTAAAATCCATGTACCGGCAGAAATCAGGGAAACATTTTATGAAACAGCAGGCTGCAGTCTGAAAAAAATTCGGATCTGCAGCAATGGCATCGCTGCTCCTTACAGATAACAGGAAAGGAAAATGTGCAATGACAAAAAGGGGAAAGAAAAAAGGCCTTGTTGCAGCATTGAGCGTAGTTGCAGTGATTGTTTTACTTGCCGCTGCATATGGAATCTTCTGTCTGATCATCGAGGATGACAAAATCTGGGCAGATGCTTCTATTAACGGAGTAAACATTCAGGGAATGAGCAAAAAAGAAGCTGCGCAGACAGTAGAACAGAAGTTTGAAGAAGATTATAAAGATACAGCTGTTACCGTTGAGCTGGATGGTCAGCAGTATACGATGAACGTATTTCCAATGCTGGGGATGGATGCTTCCGCAGAAATTGAAAAAGCATATGAAAAAGGCCATGGAAATCTTCTGGTTCGCGGTCTGGAGTGGGTCGAGATGAAATGGGGAAAGGCAGAGAAGCTTTCCTATGATGTGCAGCCGACTGCGACCCATCCAGATGAGGTGGAAGGAATTGTACAGGCATCCGGCATTCAGGATTACAACTCCATGCAGGATACTACATATGAAGTAACAGATACCGGCCTGATCGTGCATAAAGGCATTTCCGGAACCAGACCGGATGTGGATGCCTTAAAACAGCAGATCCAGACGAATGTGACAGCAATGAATTTCCAGGATGTAATTTCCTGCCCGACGGCAGAAAATCAGCTGACAGAACCGGATTTTGCCGGAATTGCAAGCCAGATTTATACCGATCCCGTCAATGCGACGCTGGATCCGGATAACGGATATTCCGTTGTGGCATCGAAAAACGGAACCTCAATGAATGCGGACAATGCGAAAGCCGAGTATGAGAGTGCAGAAGAAAATACGGATATCACGATTCCGTTTACATTTACCGAGCCGGAGATTACAACCGAGAAGATGAACGCAAACCTGTTTAAAGACACGCTTGGAAGTTACAGCTCCAGCGCAGCGGGTGGAACGAGCGGAAGAATTCACAACGTCGGACTTACGGCATCTATATGCAACGGACAGATTGTTCTGCCGGGAGAAACCTTCTCTTTTAATGGTGTCGTAGGTGATACAACGGCGGAAAAAGGATATCAGGAGGCAGCAGGCTATCAGGATGGCAAAGTCGTCCAGGTACTTGGAGGAGGCGAATGCCAGGTGTCCTCCACACTGTTTTCCGCTATTTTGTACACAGACCTTGATGTGGTGGAAAGAGCCAACCATTCGATGCCGGTACATTATGTGCCGTCTGGAATGGATGCAACCGTATTCTGGGATTCACCGGATTTCAAATTTGAAAATAATCATAAGTACCCGGTGAAAATTGTGATGAATATGGACAGCAGTGACACACTGACCGTAAAAATTCTCGGAACAAAAGAAAACGACTATACCATTGAGCCAAGGGTAAAGCAGATCGATGAAATGAGTAATGTAACGTATCGTGATTACAAAGATGCAAGCGGAAATGTAGTAAAATCAGAATCCGTATGCGCAAGCAAATACAAACCGCTGAACTCAGGATCATGATGCAAAAAAAGATGTTACCTGTAAAAACAGACGGGACAGAGAAAAAAATCTGTCCTGCCTGTTTTTTTTCTTACCGGTGGGAGAAATGAAAAAATGCACAGAAAAGGAGCAAAAAAAAGTGAAAAAATATGTAAAAAATTCCTTGCATTTCCGGGGACAAAATGCTATACTATAAAACGAACTTTTGCGCGTGGACTTTTTTCTAACCCACAAAAAGAAAGCGCATCCCAAAAGTTTACAACAGAAAATTCCCCTACACGGGGCGCTAGGAGCAAAGAAAGGAGGATTCATCATGAAGGTTAGATCTTCTGTAAAACCGATCTGCGAGAAATGCAAAGTTATCAAAAGAAAAGGTAGCATCAGAATCATTTGTGAGAATCCAAAGCACAAACAGCGCCAGGGCTAATCCGTCATTAGGCTTGATCGTAATTGTGCAGATTTTAAGTGCGGCTGCAGCAAAGATGCGCGTGAGTGCGTTGTTTTGCTGTTAATATTATAAAGTGAGACACCTGGCAGACAAAGCAGCCAGGACACCTCCGGCGGATGGACGCGCGGAGCGCAGACATCCCTTATAATATTGCTTAATACTCCCATCTGTCAGGTGGCAGAAGGAGAAAGGTCGTGCGAACACGGCTGGATACACGCATACCTGTATCCCAATTAGGAAAATATTAATGTTTTAGAAAAATGGAGGACAAAGTACATGGCTCGTATAGCTGGTGTAGACTTACCAAGAGACAAACGTGTTGAGATTGGTCTGACCTATATCTACGGAATCGGTAGAACAAGTGCAGATCGTATCTTAAAAGAGGCTGGAGTAAATCCAGATACACGCTGCAGAGATTTGACAGACGATGAAGTAAAGAGACTCAGCGCAGTTATCGATGAGACTCAGGTTGTAGAGGGAGATCTTCGTAGAGAAATCGCTATGAACATCAAACGTCTGCAGGAGATCGGATGCTACAGAGGTATCCGTCATCGTAAAGGCCTTCCGGTTCGTGGTCAGAAAACAAAGACCAACGCAAGAACCCGCAAAGGTCCTAAGAGAACTGTTGCAAATAAGAAGAAATAATTTAACCAGTAGTCCAATATAAGATTAAGAAAGTGTAGGTTAGTTTTAAAATGGCAAAAGTGACAAAGAAAACGACAAAACGTCGTGTCAGAAAAAACGTTGAACACGGACAGGCACATATCCAGTCTTCCTTCAATAATACAATCGTAACACTGACTGATGCAGAAGGAAACGCTCTTTCATGGGCAAGTGCCGGCGGTCTGGGATTTAGAGGTTCAAGAAAATCTACTCCATACGCAGCTCAGATGGCTGCAGAAACTGCTACCAAAGCAGCGCTGGTTCATGGCTTAAAGACTGTTGACGTTATGGTAAAAGGACCAGGATCAGGTCGTGAAGCTGCAATCCGTGCCCTTCAGGCATGCGGTCTTGAAGTTACAAGCATCCGCGACGTAACACCGGTTCCGCACAACGGATGCCGCCCACCAAAACGTAGAAGAGTCTGATTAGGAGGTTAAGAACATGGCAGTAAATAGAGTACCAGTCCTGAAAAGATGCAGATCCCTCGGAATGGATCCTGTATATCTTGGAATTGATAAGAAGTCCACAAGACAGCTGAAAAGAGCAAACAGAAAAATGTCTGAGTATGGTCTTCAGTTAAGAGAAAAACAGAAAGCAAAATTCATCTACGGCGTTCTGGAGAAACCTTTTGTTAACTATTACAAAAAGGCTGACAGAATGGAAGGACAGACTGGTGAGAACCTGATGATCCTTCTTGAGCTCCGTCTGGACAACGTTCTGTTCCGTATGGGAATGGCTAGAACCAGAAAAGAAGCACGTCAGATCGTTGACCACAAACACGTTCTGGTTAACGGCAAACAGGTAAATATCCCGTCTTACCTTGTAAGCGCTGGTGATACCATCGAAATCAAAGAGGGTAAAAAATCCTCTCAGAGATATAAAGACATCGTAGAGGTTACAGGCGGCCGTCTGACTCCAGAATGGATCGAGGCTGATCTTGAGGCACTCAAAGGTGTTGTAAAAGAGCGTCCTACCCGCGAAATGATCGATGTTCCGGTTGACGAAGTGCAGATCGTCGAGCTGTATTCTAAATAAAGAATCGCCATACGCGGAAGGCTTTATTCCCATGAGTAATGAGCCAACCAATTTAAAAGGAGGGGCTTTCGAGTGTTTGATTTTAACAAACCGAAAATTGAAATTACTGAGATTTCTGATGACAAGAAGTACGGCAGATTTGTGGTTGAACCTCTGGAAAGAGGCTACGGTATCACATTAGGTAATTCTCTTCGCAGAATTATGCTTTCTTCCCTCCCTGGAGCAGCAGTAAGCCAGGTTAAAATCGAGGGCGTTCTTCATGAATTCAGCTCCATCCCTGGAGTAAAAGAAGACGTTACAGAAATCATCATGAACCTGAAGAGCCTTGCAATCCGCAATAACAGCGTAACCAACGAAGCAAAAGTTGCTTATATTGAGTTCGAGGGCGAGGGAGTTGTAAGAGCATCCGATATTCAGGTAGATCAGGATATTGAGATCATGAATCCGGATCAGGTAATCGCAACCCTGAACGGCGGCCCGGACAGCAAGCTGTACATGGAGCTGACGATCACAAAAGGCCGCGGTTATATCAGTGCTGACAAAGGCAAGAGCGATGACATGCCGATCGGCGTTCTCGCTGTGGATGCTATCTATACACCGGTTGAGCGTGTAAACCTCAAAGTGGAGAACACCCGTGTAGGTCAGATTACCGATTACGATAAACTGACACTGGATGTTTACACCAGAGGAACACTGGATCCGGACGAGGCAGTCAGCCTGGCAGCTAAGGTTTTAAGCGAGCATCTGAAACTCTTCATCGATCTGTCTGAGAATGCGAAGACAGCAGAAGTTATGATCGAGAAAGAGGACAATGAGAAAGAGAAAGTTCTGGAGATGAACATCGACGAGCTTGAGCTTTCCGTGCGTTCCTATAACTGCTTGAAACGTGCCGGTATCAATACCGTAGAAGAGCTGTGCAACAAAACTTCCGAAGACATGATGAAGGTTCGTAACCTGGGCCGCAAGTCTCTGGAAGAGGTACTTGCAAAGCTGAAAGAACTGGGACTGTCACTGAGTCCTGGGGACGGAGAATAAATCACAGCGATTTATCTTTCCGTTTGATTTGTAGACGAAAACCCCCTGTCAGTAAGTCCGAGGCAGCATGACTTGCGGGTTCCACAAATGGAGGAAAATTTAAAATGGCAAAATATAGAAAACTTGGCAGAACATCTGACCAGAGAAAAGCATTATTAAGAAACCAGGTAACCAACCTTCTGTATCACGGAAAAATCGTTACCACTGAGACCAAAGCGAAAGAGATCCGCAAGATCGCTGAAAGCATGATCGCACTGGCTGTAAAAGAGAAAGATAACTTTGAGACCGTTACCGTTACTGCTAAAGTAGCTCGCAAAGATGCTGATGGCAAACGTGTGAAAGAAGTAAAAGACGGCAAAAAAGTTACCGTATACGATGAAGTTCAGAAAGAGATCAAAAAAGATCTTCCGTCCAGACTTCACGCTAGACGTCAGATGGCAAGCTTCTTCTATCCTGTAACAGAGGTTCCGACCGAAGCAGCAGGACGCAAGAAAAACACCAAGTCCATCGATATGCCACAGAAAATGTTCGATGAGATCGCTCCGAAATATGCAGACCGTAACGGCGGATATACCCGTATCATCAAGATCGGACCGCGTAAAGGTGATGCAGCTATGGAAGTTGTAATCGAGCTGGTTTAATCTGTAAATAGTTTTGAAATTCGCAGGGGCTGCCTCTTAGTAGGTGGCTCCTGTTTTGTTGTATATCATATTTTATATGACACAATTGCGAAATTGTGGCAATGTACGGGGTTGCATCTGCTTTGCGAATAAGGTACAATACAGAATACAGAACAGCTAAAATGGGATACAAAGGAGAGCATTTGCATGGAGAGCAAGAAAAAAATGTTGTTTATTTTTAATCCGTTTTCCGGAAAAGCACAGATTAAAAGTAAACTGTTTGAAATTATCGATGTTTTTGTAAAAGGCGGATATGAAGTCATTGTCCACCCGACGCAGGCAGTCGGAGATGGTTTCGAAAAGACAAAGGAGCTTGCGCCGCAGGTGGATCTCGTTGTCTGCAGCGGGGGCGACGGAACACTGGATGAAGTTGTCAGCGGTCTGATGGAAGTGGATCAGCGCGTTCCGATCGGTTATATTCCGGCCGGAAGCACCAATGACTTTGCAAACAGTCTTTCTATTTCGAAAGATATGGTACAGGCGGCAAAGGATATCATCGAGGGAAACCTGTATTCCTGTGATGTGGGAGCGTTCAACAACGACAGCTTTGTCTACATCGCTGCATTCGGCCTTTTCACGGATGTTTCCTATGAGACAGATCAGCACATGAAAAACATTCTCGGCCATCTGGCATACCTGCTGGAGGGATCCAAACGGATCTGGAATGTGCCGACGTACTGGATTAAAGTCGAGGCAAACGGGGAAACCTTTGAGGGAGAGTATATCTACGGTATGGTGACGAATGCCAAGTCCGTCGGCGGCTTCAAAAACCTGCCGGGACAGGATGTACGCCTGGATGACGGACTCTTCGAGGTAACCCTGATCAAACGCCCGAAAAACCCGCTGGAACTGAATGAGATCATTGCGTCCCTGCTGATGCAGGAGGATCACACAGACCTCATCGATTCGTTCAAGACCGACCGCATCATCATCGAGTCCAACCAGGAGATTTCCTGGACTCTGGACGGCGAATACGGCGGAGATCACGGCTATGTCTGCATCGAAGCGCGCAAACATGCCATGGAACTGGTTCTGAACAATAAGTAGGCACGGCTTTTTGATAAGTTTTTCACAAAAAAGTGCAAAAAAATGGATTTCGCTACGAAAATCATTTGGCATTTGCAGAAAGATGTTGTATAATAAAACCAGTTATGAAAGTAACAAGTATGCCGTAAGCCTGAAAACGGTACACGGCACAATTACAGACACAGGAGGTCATTTGAGCTATGTTAGTATCAGCAAAAGAAATGTTGGACAAAGCAAAAGCTGGCCACTATGCAGTTGGTCAGTTTAACATCAACAACCTGGAGTGGACAAAATCCATCCTTCTTACCGCACAGGAGATGAATTCTCCAGTTATCCTTGGTGTATCTGAGGGTGCAGGAAAATACATGACAGGTTTCAAAACTGTAGCTGCTATGGTAAAAGCTATGATCGAAGAACTGAACATCACTGTTCCGGTTGCTCTGCATCTGGACCACGGAACCTACGAAGGATGCTACAAATGCATCGAAGCAGGTTTCTCATCCATCATGTTTGACGGATCTCATTATCCGATCGAAGAGAACGTTGCAAAAACAAAAGAACTGGTAGCTGTTTGCAAAGAGAAAGGAATGTCTCTGGAAGCAGAAGTTGGTTCTATCGGTGGAGAAGAAGATGGTGTTGTAGGTATGGGCGAATGCGCTGATCCAAACGAGTGCAAGATGATTGCAGACCTCGGTGTAGATATGCTTGCAGCAGGTATCGGCAATATCCACGGTGTATACCCGGCTAACTGGCAGGGACTGAGCTTTGAGACTCTGGCAGCTGTACAGGAGCTGACAGGAACTATGCCGCTCGTTCTTCACGGTGGTACAGGTATCCCGGATGACATGATCAAGAAAGCCATTGACCTTGGCGTTTCCAAAATCAATGTAAATACAGAGTGCCAGCTTGCATTCGCAGCAGCTACACGTAAATACATCGAAGAGGGCAAAGATCAGCAGGGTAAAGGATTTGATCCTCGTAAACTGCTTGCTCCGGGCGCAGAAGCTATCAAAGCTACTGTAAGAGAGAAAATCGAACTGTTCGGTTCTGCAAACAAAGCCTGAGTTTAAGCACGAAAATGCTGTGCAGGATTCCTGGGGGACTTCCCCCTCAGGGTCCGCACAGTATTTTTTTTCGCGAGCAACGAGTCAAAGTCCGTGCTTGTACGAGACCTTGACGACTGCCGCGAAAGCTTTCATCGAATCCGCTAATTTTTTCGCCTGAATTAGGAAAGTTTTGTAAAATAATACGAAAAAGGGACTGAGTTCAAAAAAGCACTTGCGTTTTTGGGGTTTTTGAGTTATTTTAGTATCAGTTGGAAATCAAATCCATATGCGAATGTAAAACAAGGGCGTTCTACAAAAAATATAGCTTTTTTAGCTACCTTTTTGAGAACTCCTTTTTCTTGTATTAGGATCTTTTTAGAATCCGGCGGGAAGGTCGCATCGCAAAATTCACAAATGGAAAGGAAGAAAGAAAATGGGAGAATATGTAAATCCAGCCAAAATTTTTGGCGAAAATGTATTCAATGACACTGTAATGCAGGAACGTCTTCCAAAAAATGTTTACAAGAAGCTGAAAAAGATCATCGAAGAAGGCGGTGAGCTGGATCTTGCTACTGCAGATACGATTGCACATGAGATGAAAGAATGGGCAATTGAAAAAGGAGCAACACACTATACACACTGGTTCCAGCCGCTGACCGGTGCAACTGCAGAAAAGCACGATTCTTTTATCACAGCACCGATGCCGAACGGCAAAGTACTGATGAGCTTCTCCGGTAAAGAGCTGATCAAAGGCGAGCCGGATGCATCTTCTTTCCCGTCCGGTGGACTGCGTGCTACCTTTGAGGCAAGAGGATATACAGCATGGGACTGCACCTCACCGGCTTTCGTTCGTCAGGACGCAGCAGGCGCAACCCTCTGCATTCCGACTGCATTCTGCTCCTACACAGGAGAGGCGCTTGACCAGAAAACACCGCTTCTTCGTTCCATGGAAGCTCTGAATGTACAGTCCCTGCGTCTGTTAAAACTGTTCGGAAACACCACTTCCAAGAAAGTAACTCCTTCCGTAGGACCGGAGCAGGAATACTTCCTGGTAGATGCAGAGAAATTCCTGCAGAGAAAAGACCTGATCTACACCGGACGTACCCTGTTTGGCGCAATGCCTCCAAAAGGACAGGAGATGGACGATCACTATTTCGGAACCATCCGTCAGAGAATTGCTTCCTTTATGAAGGATGTCAACATTGAGCTGTGGAAGATGGGTGTTACAGCAAAGACACAGCACAATGAGGTTGCACCGGCACAGCATGAGCTGGCTTCCATTTATTCCGAGGCAAACGTAGCAGTTGACAACAACCAGCTCGTTATGCAGACTTTAAAGAGAGTTGCATGCCAGCACGGACTGAAATGCCTGCTGCATGAGAAACCGTTCGCAGGTGTCAACGGTTCCGGTAAACACGACAACTGGTCCATCACCACAGATGACGGCATCAACCTTCTTGAGCCGGGCAAAACACCGCACGAGAACATTCAGTTCCTGCTCGTATTAAGCTGCGTTCTGAAAGCCGTTGATGTTCACGCAGATCTGCTTCGTGAGTCCGCAGCCGATCCGGGAAACGATCACAGACTGGGAGCTAACGAGGCGCCGCCAGCTATTATTTCTGTATTCCTTGGCGAGCAGCTGGAGGATGTTGTAGAGCAGCTCATCAGCACCGGAAATGCAACCAAGAGTAAAAAAGAGGGCGTTCTGGAGACTGGTGTTAAGACACTTCCGGATCTCAAGAAAGACGCTACCGACCGTAACAGAACCTCACCGTTCGCCTTCACCGGAAACAAATTCGAGTTCCGTATGGTTGGTTCCCGTGACTCCGTTGCAGCTCCGAACATCGTACTGAACACCATCGTTGCAGAAGCATTCCGCGATGCATGCGATGTACTGGAAGGCGCTGAAAACTTCGAGGACGCTGTCCATGATCTGATCAAGAAGAACTTAAGTGAGCATCAGAGAATCATCTTCAATGGCGACGGATATGCAGATGAGTGGTTAGCTGAGGCAGAGAGAAGAGGACTTCCGAACATCAAATCCATGGTGTACGCAATCCCGGCACTGACCACTGATACCGCAATCAAACTGTTCGGCGATTTCAAAGTATTCACCGAGGCAGAGCTGGTATCCCGTGCAGAAGTTAAATTCGAGAACTATGCAAAGACCATCAACATCGAAGCAAAGACCATGATCGACATGGCAAGCAAACAGATCATCCCGGCAGTCATCAAATATGCGACTTCCCTGGCTGGATCTATCAACACCATCACCGCAGCAGGTGTTACAGCAGTTGGTGTACAGAAGAATCTGCTGAACGAGACAAGTGCACTGCTTGAGGAAACCCAGAAAGCACTCGACGAGCTGATCGCAATCGAGAATGCAGGATGCGAGATGGAAGACGGCGAAGCAAAAGCAAAATACTACTACGAGAAAGTTGCTCCGGCTATGGAGGCACTCCGTGCACCGGTTGACAAACTGGAGATGATCGTAGACAAAGAGATGTGGCCGATGCCGTCCTACGGCGATCTGATGTTTGAGGTTTAATCCGCAGACGGTCTGATAAATTGTAAAAATTCTGTGAAAACAGGGCAGAAAAAGAGGCTGTTTTTGACAACAGCCTCTTTTTTTAGTATAATGAAGATTAGCTGTTGCCAGAAGAAAAAGGCGGACAGCGCTGCCGGAAGAAACGGCAGGAAAACATGGAGGAAACGCTTCTGGATTTCGAAGGAAAACAGAAGTATACAGAACAATGAATGCAGAACTGGAAATTTTAGGTGTGAAGCTGAAACATTACCGCGTCGATGCGGCGATGGAGATTGCAGAGGAATACCTCTCAAACGATAAGCTGAACACCATCGGGATTGTTACGATGCAGATGCTGATGCAGGCGAGCAAGGAACCGACGTGGAAACAGTATATCGAAGATCTGGATCTGACGGTCATCGGGGAAACCGAGGTGCTGGAGGCAGCAGGAATTGACCCGGAGACGCCGTCCTATGAGGAAGTGGAGACGAACGAGTTCATCGCACGCTTTTTCTGGGGACTGATTCAGAAGAAAAGCCGGATTTTCGTACTGGGCGACACTGGGGAAGAACTGCAGACACTGCAGAAATATCTGACAGAAACGTATCCCGGCATTGAGATCGGAGGCGGTGCTGTCGTCGAGACGCTGGAGGAATCCGCGTTTGACAGCCTGGTCAACGAGATCAACAGCCAGACGACGGACGTGATTGTGAGCGGCCTTGCGGGAACGCGGCAGGATCGTTTCGTTCTGGAAAACAGCAGCAAAATCAGCGCAAAAATCTGGCTGAGCCTTGGCGAGCATTCGACGCTGCAGAACGAGGCCGGTATAAAAACGAGCTGGTGGGGAACTCTGCTAAAGAAGAATACGTTCAAGTGGATGGTAACAAAATATAACAGCGAAAAGGACGGTTGAAGTTCATGAACTGGATACGGAACAAACAGCAGTGGAGAGATTATCTGCTGATTACGCTGGGAACCGCGGTCATGGCGGTTGCGACCAGCTCGATTTACGACCCGGCGGGGCTTGTTACCGGAGGATTTTCCGGTCTTGCAATCGTCATCAAACAACTGAGCCAGATGCTGTTCGGAAAAGGAGTTCCGCTCTGGGTGACGAACCTTGTGCTGAACATTCCGCTCTTTCTGTTCGGAATCCGCATGAGCCGCGATTTTCTGGTGAAAACCATCTTCGGAACCCTGATGAATACGTTCTGGATTGCCGTTCTCCCGGTGCTGCAGCTGGTGCCGGATGACAGGATGCTTTCCGCACTGTTCGGCGGCGTTCTGATGGGAGCAGGCATCGGCCTCGTCTTCATCGGAAACGGTACGACGGGCGGAACGGATATGATGGCGGCTCTGATCCAGAGAAAGCTGCGCCACTATTCCGTTGCACAGGTTATGCAGGTGCTTGATGGAATCATCGTCATCGCCGGTATTTTTGTCTTCGGTATCCACGCTTCGCTCTATGCGATCGTGGCAATCTACGTGACGACGAAAATGACGGATGCCCTGATGGAAGGTATGAATTATGCGAAATCCGCGTTTATCATTACCGCGCATCCGGAGCAGGTAGCCGATGAGCTCATGGAAGAACTCGACCGCGGCGCGTCCGGCATCCACATCAAGGGAATGTACACGGGCGAAGAGCGTATGATGGTATTCTGTGTTGTGGGCAAAAAACAGATCCCGCAGCTCAAACAGATCGTAGGAACGATCGATCCGGACGCGTTTGTCGTTGTGTCGGATGCAAGAGAGGTCTTAGGAGAGGGCTTCCAGACGGATTTCTCCTGACCTTTTTACGTAATTTGTGGTATAAATGTTGTGTTTTCTCTTCCTTTTTTGTCTATTTTGTATTAAAATAAGTATATCTGTGAGGTACTTTGCATCAGGCGCAGAACCATAGGGGTGTGGATGTGCCTGGCAATGAAAGCGGGTGCAGCCGGAGACAAACTATAGGATGAAAGAGGGAAGAAAATATGATTTCAAATCAGATTTTACAGAGTACCATTGAGGGAATCAAAAATATTTCGCGTGTCGAACTCTGCGTGACTGATGTAGAAGGAAAGGTTCTGGTAACGACGTTTCCGGAGGTTGAGATCAGCCAGAATGATATTGTAACGTTTGCGCAGTCTCAGGCAGATTCCCAGACCATGAAAAATTATCAGTTTTTTAAAGTATACGATGAACACCAGCTGGAGTACATTCTGGTTGTAAAAGGCGGAAACGATGACATTCACCTGATCGGGAAAATGGTTACCTTCCAGATTCAGGGCCTCCTTACCGCCTACAAGGAGCGCTTCGATAAAGACAACTTTATCAAGAACCTGCTGCTCGACAACCTGCTGCTGGTCGACATCTACAACAGGGCGAAGAAGTTACATATTGAAGTGGAAGCACGCCGCCTTGTATTTATTCTTGAGACAAATCCGGATAAGAACAGCGGGGCGCTCGAGAGCGTCAAGAGTCTGCTCGGTACCAAATCCGGTGACTTTATCACTGCCGTCGATGAGAAAAACATCATCATCGTAAAAGAACTTGCTCCAGGTGAGGATTATGCCCAGATGAACAAAGTGGCAGCCACCATTCTGGAAGCAGCAGGAAGAGATGAGGAGGGGAAAACCCACGTTGCTTACGGTACCATTGTCAAGGAGATCAAAGAAGTATCGCGTTCCTATAAAGAAGCCAGAATGGCGATGGACGTCGGAAAAATTTTCTCCGCTGAGAATGATATCTATGCATACAGCTCACTGGGCATCGGCCGTCTGATTTACCAGCTTCCGATCCCACTGTGCAAAATGTTCATCAAAGAAATTTTCGGCAACAAATCGCCGGATGACTTTGATGAGGAGACACTGACAACGATCAATAAATTCTTTGAAAATTCTCTGAATGTCTCGGAAACCTCGAGACAGCTTTATATACACCGAAATACCCTTGTCTATCGGCTGGATAAGCTGCAGAAGAGCACGGGACTCGATCTTAGAGTTTTTGAAGATGCGATCACATTCAAGATTGCGCTTATGGTTGTGCAGTACATGAAATACATGGAAACGCTCGATTATTAAGCGAGAACCCTTGAAGGAGGAATTGCATGATAACATTGGATAGTGTAAGTAAGAGTTACGCGAAAGGCCAGCCGGCCGTCAACAACGTATCCTTACACATCGAGAAGGGGGAATTCGTCTTTATCGTGGGAAACAGCGGTTCTGGAAAATCGACGCTGATCAAGCTCCTTTTGAAAGAACTCGAGCCCACATCCGGTACCATTAAGGTAAACGGACAGATCTTAAATAAAATGAAACGCTGGAGAGTGCCGAAATACCGCCGCGGTGTCGGCGTCGTATTCCAGGATTTCCGCCTTTTAAAAGACCGGAATGTCTATGAAAACGTAGCATTCGCACAGCGTGTCATCGAGAAACCGAACCGCGTCATCAAAAAGCGCGTGCCGGAAGTCCTGACGCTGGTCGGACTGGCAGAGAAGTACAAATCCTTCCCGAAGGAGCTTTCCGGAGGAGAGCAGCAGCGAGTTGCCGTGGCAAGAGCCATTGTCAACCGGCCTGACATTCTTCTGGCGGACGAGCCGACCGGAAACCTGGACCCGGGAAACTCCATGGAGATTATGAAGCTCCTGGAGGAAATCAACAACAGAGGAACGACCGTTCTTGTGGTAACCCACAACCGTGAGATCGTCAACTCCATGAAAAAACGCGTTATTACCATGCGAAAAGGCGTGGTAGTCAGCGATGAGAAGGAGGGCGAGTACCATGAGGTTTAGTACACTGGGCTACAGCATCAAACAGGGTGTCAAAAACATCTGGAGAAACAAGATGTTCTCGCTGGCATCCATCGCAACCATGGGAGCCTGTATCTTTCTGTTCGGTATCTTCTTTGCGGTTGTCATCAACTTTAACTACATCGTAAAAAATGCCGAGACAGACGTATCCATGACCGTCTTCTTCAACGAAGATGTGGATCAGGCGACGATCGATGAGATCGGAACGGAGATCAAGGCCAAGACCGATGTGGTCAAGGAATGTAAGTATGTTTCCGCGGATGAGACGTGGGAAAACTTTGCAAAACAGTATTTCGAAGGAAAAGAGGAATACAAGGACGGCTTTAAGCCAAACGACAACCCGCTCGCAACTTCTGCTCACTACGAGGTTTACGTATACCAGGTAGAGACGCAGGATGCACTGGCTGAGTATATCCGCTCGCTGGACGGTGTCCGTGAGGTTAAACAGGCCGAGGGCGCAACAACAACGTTGACGACGATGAACCGTGTCATTGGCTACGTTTCCATCGCGATCATCCTGATTCTTCTTGCCGTATCTGTTTTCCTGATCAGCAATACCGTCACGATCGGTATTTCGGTCCGGAAAGAGGAGATCGGTATCATGAAGCTGATCGGTGCGACGAACCTGTTTGTAAGGGCTCCGTTCCTGATCGAGGGTATCCTGATCGGTCTTGTCGGAGCAGCGATTCCGCTGGGGCTGCTGTACGTTGTATACAACAGAGTCATCAGCTACGTTATGACGGAGTTCAGCGTACTGTCGAACTTTATGGCATTCATGCCGGTATCGGCCGTCTTCCGGATTCTGCTTCCAGTCGGACTCATTCTCGGTATGGGAATCGGTCTTGTCGGCAGTATCTTTACGATTCGAAAACACTTGAAAGTCTGATAGGATTAGACAATATAATGAAGTAAAAATAAGTCCCGGAATCCGTCAAAAGATTCCGGGATCTTTCGATTGGGAGGCATATTTTGGAAGAACTGATGAAGGAAGAAAAAGAGGGCGTAAAAGCGGCAGAGCAGGAAAAACCGAAAAAGCGCAGAAACAGAAAGAAAAACCGAAAAAATGAGATGCGGAAGAGCTACTTTGCGGGCATGATTTCGATGCTGGCGATTGTAATGATCGTGCTTGTCGGAACAACGTTTCTCTGGCCGGGAAGCAGTGCGGACCACCCCGGCGGCTTCTGGTCGTGGCGGAAGACGGCGGCGATCAAAGCGATGATCAGCCAGCTTTACGCGGGCGATGTGGATGACACAGAGCTGTCGGATGCGATGTATAAAGGGCTGATCAGCGGCCTCGGCGACAAGTATTCTACGTATTACACGAAAGAGGAATACGAAGCGATCAAGACAGCACAGGAGGGCTACTATCAGGGTATCGGTGTTACGGTGACGCTGGACGGCGATAAGCTGCAGGTCACCGGCGTACAGGACGATACCCCGGCGGCAAAGGCGGGCATTCAGGCGGATGACCGCATTGTGAAGATTGACGGGCAGACACTCGAAGGCTTAAGCCTCAACGATGCGGTCGGTCTTCTGAAAAACAGCGAGAACGATACCGTGACGCTTTCCATCGAGCGGGAAGGCGAGGCGGATCTGATTGAAACGGAAGTCACAAAAGAGAAGCTTGCGGCGATTGTGGCAGACGGTAAAATGCTGGACGACAAGATCGGCTATCTGGCCATCAGCGAGTTTACAGGGCTTACCTCCGAGCAGTTCCAGAAAGCATACCAGTCACTGCAGGATCAGGGCATGGAGCGCCTGATCATCGATCTGCGCGGCAATCCGGGCGGCCTCGTGACGGCAGTCTGCGACACCCTGCGCCAGATCCTGCCGGAGGGACTCATCGTGTATACCGAGGATAAAAATGGAAAACGGGAAGAGTATACCTGCGACGGCGATACCCCGATCTCGATTCCACTCGTCGTGCTGGTCAATGAAAATACGGCAAGTGCGGCAGAAATCTTTACGGGAGCAGTCAAAGATTACGGCATCGGAACGATTGTCGGAACGACGACATTCGGAAAAGGCATTGTCCAGAATACATTCCAGCTCTCGGACGGCAGCGTGGTGAAACTGACGATTGCCCATTATTACACGCCGCTCGGAAACGACATCCACAAGGTCGGCATTACGCCGGATGTCGAGGTGGAGCTGCCGGATGACGCGACGAGCGATGTGCAGCTCGAAAAAGCGTTGGAAGTTGTCAAAGGACTGGAAAGTGCGGAATAAAATAAGAATTTTCACAGAAAAGCAGGAAAAAGGTAGGAAAAAAAGCACGAACGTGTTATCTTAGTAAAGGAGCCGAAAACAGATCTTGGCAGGCTCTAAAAGAAAGTGAGGAAAGACAGATGAACTTTACAGAAAGAAGAAAACAGGTTTTTGATAAAATGGACCAGGATTCCGCACTGCTTTTGTTTTCCGGAATCGAGCTGCATGTCAGCGCAGACGAATATCTGCCGTTTGAAGCAAACCGCAACTTTTTCTATCTGACCGGCCTTCGCAGAGATCACATGATCCTGATGATGAAAAAGACCGCAAAAGAGGAGAAATCCATTCTGTTTATCGAGGAAGCGGATCTGAACCAGGAGAGATGGTTTGGAAGAAAAGTAACCGTATCCGAGGCACAGGAGATCACCGGAATCGATGACGTTCGTTTCCTGGATTCCTTTGAGGGCGTGGTAAACCGTCTGATGGCACGCGAGGACATCGGAACCCTGTATTTCGACTGCTACCGCTATCAGGTCGAGGATCTGCCGGATTACAACATGGTAAAGGCAGAGGAGTTCGCAAAGAAATTTCCAGGCAGACCGATTAAAAACATTGCTCCTGTCATCGCAGCACTGCGGATGCAGAAAGATGAGGATGAGATCGCACTCGTCCGCCAGGCAATCAAGATCACCGACGACGCGCTGAAATTCGTGATGAAGAATCTGAAACCGGGCTGCACCGAGTATCAGGCACAGGCTGATTTCGAGTACAAGATTTTCCACGAGGGAGCAGACGGAACCGCATTCCCGACGATCGCAGGAAGCGGTGCAAACGGAACGATGCTGCACTACGACACCAACCGTGACGTGTGCGAGGATGAGACCCTGCTTCTGATGGACCTCGGAGCAAAATTCCAGGGCTACTGCGCAGATATCACCAGAACGTATCCAGTCAACGGAAAATATACGGACCGTCAGAGACAGGTTTACGACGTTGTTCTGGCAGCAAACCGCGCCGTTGCAAAAGCAGCAAAACCGGGTATGACATTAAAAGAGCTCGACGATATCGCAAAAGATGTTCTCGGCGAGGGCTGTGTGAAACTTGGCCTGATCGAGAAGAAAGAGGATGTCGGAACCTATTACATGCACGGCGTTTCCCATCACCTCGGCATCGATGTACACGATGTGACCGCGGCATGGAACGACAAGCTGCGTCCAGGCGCTATCATCACCGATGAGCCGGGTCTTTATATTGACGAGTGGGAGATCGGAATCCGGATCGAGGATGATATCCTGATTACAGAGGACGGATGCGAGGTTCTTTCCGAGAATCTGATGCGTGATCCAGACCAGATTGAAGCCTTTATGCAGGAAAAAGAGGCGTAAGAAAAAACTACGGAGGATTTAGTTAGATGAAAATTGCAGTTACATACGATAACGGGAATATTTTCCAGCATTTTGGAAAAACAGAGAATTTTAAGGTTTACGAAGTAGAAGACAATCAGGTGGTTTCCAGCGAAGTGATCGGATCCAACGGAACCGGCCACGGCGCACTGGCAGGCCTTCTTTCCGAGCAGGGCGTGGATGTTCTGATCTGCGGCGGCATCGGCGGCGGTGCACAGGCTGCTCTTGCTGAGGCAGGCGTAGAGCTCTGCTCCGGAGCGGAGGGAGATGTGGATGCAGCGGTGGAAGCTTACTTAAACGGAACGCTCACATCTGCGGGTGCAACCTGCGATCACCACGATCACGAGGAAGGCCATTCCTGCGGCGACCACTGCGGAAGCCATGAGGAAGAGGAGAGCTCCTGCGGCGGTTCCTGCGGAACCTGCGGCGGCGGATGCGGTGCACCGACTCCGGTTATGGAAGGTAAGAATGTCGGAAAAACCTGCCGTACCCACTACAGAGGAACCTTCAACGATGGAACCCAGTTTGATTCTTCCTACGACCGCGGCGAACCGCTCGAGTTCATCTGCGGTGTGGGCCAGATGATCCGCGGCTTCGATGCAGCCGTTGCAGAGATGGAAGTCGGCGAAAAAGTCAACATCCATCTGATGCCGGAGGAGGCTTACGGAATGCCGGATCCGAACGCAATTTTCACCGTTGCGATCGCACAGCTTCCGGGAGCAGAGGAAGTAGAGATCGGACAGCAGGTTTATCTGCAGAACCAGTACGGCCAGCCGTTCCCGGTAAAAGTTACCGCAAAAGACGAGACCAATATCACGTTTGATGCCAACCATGAGATGGCTGGAAAAGAGCTGAATTTTGAGATTGAGCTGGTTGAAGTGAAATAAAAAAATGCATAAAAAAGAGTGTCAGGACGAAGGAGCCAGGCACTCTTTTTTGATGCGCAGAAAAATCAACGATTCCCATTTCCGATTTCCGTTATTTTTTGTAAAAGTAAACAAAAAATGACCAAAATTCATTTTTCACCATTTCAAATATTGACTAATAGTCATTTAAGTTGTAAGATGTGGTACTAGAAAAACAAGTTAAAAATGAATCAGAGGAGATGAATGAAAATGGTTAAAGTTGGCAAATGGATTGCCAAGCACAGGATTCTGATGCTGATCATTGGATTTCTGCTGATTATTCCGTCAGTCATCGGAATGGCAGCAACGAAAGTAAACTATGATCTGCTCAGCTATCTGCCGGAGCATCTGGAAACTGTAAAAGGACAGGATATTCTGGTAGATGAATACGGCATGGGTGCGTTCTCCATGGTTGTCGTGGAAAACATGGAAATGAAGGACGTACAGAAACTCGAAGAAAAATTCGAGCAGGTAAACCACGTAAAAGAAGTTTTATGGTATGACGATGTGGCAGACATCAGCGTGCCGGTTGAGATGATCCCGGAAAAACTCCGGAAAGCATTCTACAATGGGGATGCAACCATGATGCTCGTTCTGTTCGACAATACGACTTCTTCCGATGACTCCATGGAGGCAATCGAGGATCTTCGTAAAATTGCGAACGAGCAGTGCTTCATCGGCGGTATGACCGGTGTTGTTACCGATATCAAAAACGTAGCATTAAAAGAGCTGCCGGTTTACGTTGTCATCGCCGCAGTTTTGAGCCTCGTTGTCATCGAGCTGACATCGACTTCCTTCGTTGTTCCGATCCTGTTCCTGTTAAGTATCGGACTTGCAATCCTTTACAACCTGGGAAGCAACGTGTTCCTTGGTGAGACTTCCTACATCACAAAAGCGCTGACCGCCGTGCTGCAGCTTGGTGTTACGATGGACTACTCCATCTTCCTGCTGAACAGTTTCGAGGAGAATAAAAAGCGTTTCCCGGATGACAAAGAGCGTGCGATGGGCCATGCAATCGCCAACACGTTCAAATCCGTAGCCGGAAGCTCCGTTACCACCGTAGCCGGTTTCCTGGCACTGTGTGTTATGACCTTTGCCCTTGGCCGCGACCTTGGTATCGTTATGGCAAAAGGTGTTTTGATCGGCGTTGTCTGCTGTGTCACCGTCCTGCCGGCCATGGTTCTGGTATTTGACAAGGCAATTGAGAAAACGAGACACAAACCGCTGGTAAAAAGCCTGGATAAACCGTCCGCCTTTATCACCAAACATTATAAAGTATGGGTTGTGATCTTCCTGGTTCTGCTGTTCCCGTCGATCTACGGAAACAATCATACCCAGATTTATTACAACATCGCACGTTCCCTTCCATCTACCCTGGACTGTAACGTGGCAAACGATGAAGTAAAAGCGCAGTTCAACGTCAGCAACATGCACATCGTCATGATGGACCGCGATATGGATTCCAAACAGAAAAAGAAAATGATGGAGGAGATCGGCAACGTAAAAGGTGTCAAATCGACCATCAGCATGAGTTCCCTGCTTGGACCGACGATTCCGGAATCCATGATCCCGGAAAATCTCCGAAGCATGCTGCAGAGCGATGAGTATGAGCTTGCATTTGTGAGCTCTGAATATGAGTCCGCAACAGATGAAGTAAACGAACAGGTCAAAGCGATTGACAAAATCGTAAAATCCTACGATAAAAATGGAATGGTCATCGGTGAAGCACCGTTGATGAAAGACCTGCAGGATGTTACCGATGCTGACCTTGTCAACGTAAACGTGCTTTCCATTGGTGCAATCTTTATCATCATTCTGCTGATCTTCAAATCGATTTCTCTGCCGATTATTCTGGTAGCAGTCATCGAGTTTGCAATTATGCTGAATATGGCAATCCCGTATTATCAGGGAACCAGCCTTCCATTCGTGGCCAGCATCGTAATCGGAGCGATTCAGCTCGGTGCAACCGTGGACTACGCGATCCTGATGACAACCCGTTATCAGAAAGAGCGCCAGAATGGAAAAGACAAGAAGGAAGCTATCAGTATTGCCCATAAGACCAGTATGCCGTCCATCATCAGCAGTGGTCTGAGCTTCTTTGCCGCAACCTTCGGTGTGGCCTGCTACTCTCAGGTTGAGATGATCGGTTCCATCTGTACTCTGCTTGCACGGGGCGCGATCATCAGTATGGTCGTTGTTATCCTGATTCTGCCGGCAATGTTTATGATTTTCGATAAACTGATCTGTAAGACATCGATTGGATTTTTAAAGAAGAAAACAAAATAAAGTATGACAAATCCCCTGTACCGGAAGTAGCTGGTGCGGGGGAATTTTTTTGCTTTGCGTTCAAATTTCTGATGTGACGGATAAGATTCTGCCACGGATTGAAGACTGGAAGAACCGGCCACTGGACGAGGTCTATCCTATTCTCCACATCGATGCAATCCATTATTCTGTAAGGGATAATGGCGTGATCCGAAAGCTTGCTGCTTATCCAATGCGTCGTAAAACCCCTTGCTGTGGGGAGTGTCAAATGGAAGAAGTATACCGGAAAAGAAGAAGGATAATATGGAAAATCTGAAAAGATAAAAACTACTCTTTATGAAGCGTATTCTCATAGTGACAGATCACTGGATGATATCCTGGCGTTTATTGAAGGAAGAGATGATGATATTGGCAGAAATACTCCGGGGAAAAATAAAAATCCCCGGAGTATTTTTACGTGTTTCTATCTAAAAGCACCATCAAAAATCATATCAGCAAATCTTACATTCCGGTCACTCACCGCACCAGACAATTCAAACATTCCTTTAGTACTATCTGTGACAATCAAAGTCAAGGTATTTTCATGAAAATAGAATTTCCATGTTTGTGAATGCCCGGTTTCCTGCCAGCATATAGTCAAAATAAGGGTACTCTGGTCTACCCAACTGTGATGGGCAGCATATTTCCAAATACGGTTTCTCTGTTCGTCTCCAATAAGTGGGCTATTTGACGGAATTTCAATTGCATATGTGGTTTCTCCAAACAAATCAACAGTACAGGAACTGTGAATAGTCTGTATTTCATCGATTACAAACTCCATACGGCTGTTGCCAATTTCAAAGCGAAGAGTATGTTTTTCATCTGATGTACGACTGCGTAAATCAAATTCTTTTCCCTGAAGCATATGCATTAGATAAGAAGCACTCGGCGAATATACAACGGGAGTTTCCCACTGGTTCATTACGTTTTTCATGTATTGGTAACACCATGCATCACGAGGTTTCGGCTGCTCAGTTATGTTATTAAGGATATACTTTTCAATCAGAGGGAAAATTCTGCTTCCATCCGTTTCTTCAGCAGTAGTTGTAATAACCATATCCATTTTCGGAAATACCATGCAATACTGGCCAAATGCTCCATCAGCACGATAGCTCCCCGGACTGTTCTCCCAAATTTGATATCCATAGTGGCGGCCCCATCCGGCACATCCCTGCACGTTTGTGGAAATGTGGGGGTATGATGCCTCCGTAACCCATTCTTCCGTGAGAATGCGTATGCCATTGTAAACACCTTTATGTAAGTACAAAAGTCCCAGTTTTGTGAGATCACGTGGAGCAATCAAAAGCCCCCATGCTCCAGTGTTAACATCTCCATGTTTATCCCAACTGACATCTGTAATCTCCAGAGGATCAAATAGATGCGTCTGTAACCAATCTTTCAGGCACATGCCAGTCACACGGCTGATAAGTTCTGACAGCATATAAGTTCCTCCGGAATTATAGACAAAATGAGTTCCTGGCTCATATACTATTTTTCTGGTAAAAAAGATTTCCGGCCAGGGTCTTATGCCATTGCACATATCTCCCACTGTATCCACGCCATGACCTGTACTCATAGTCAAAAGATGGCAAATTTTTATGGTACGGGCTGCATCATCCATGTCCAAATCTCGACATTCCGGAAAATAATCAAGAAGGAAATCATCTACCCGCAACAAACCTTCTTTTACCGCAATCCCTATAGCCGTGGATGTAAATGTTTTGCTTACGGAATATACCAATCTTTTATCAAGTGCACAAAACGGATATTTGGAAACTTCTGCTATCGCTTTATCATGGCGAACAATATGAAGAGTCCGCAATTTATAATTTATTTCATCACATTCTTTCAGAAACTGGGCAATAGCTACAGAGGAAATGCCTACATCTTCAGGAATATAAAATTTATTGAATAATTGTGTCATTAGAATTCTCTCCTTTATTGAGTATTTCTCAATTTTATAACTTCTTCATCTGCATTCATAAAGTTACTAATCAAAACTAACAAAATGCTACAGACCAAAGGAACGACTGCATATCCGCATCTTTCAGCAAACAGGGTGACAGAAGATTGTGCAATGCCATTATTTGCAGCCTGAGCGTCATATTTACCCAGAGACAAAGTGTGTGTCCGGTCAATGATAAAACCGCTTAAAAATTCTGTCACTGCGTTGATAATACGTCCGGCAGACATCATAAAAGCAATAAACGACATGGACAACAGCAGGTTGTCGGTCAGATACAGTGTTAAAAAGAACCAAGAATACCACCCAGACAATTAGCTCCACAGCCAAAAAGTGCGTATCCAAACATTTGAGATTTTGCAATCTCTCAATTATTCTTATCTCTCATTGTGATAATCCTCCAAGATTATTTTAAGTTTTTTACGCGCGCTTTTACTTATCTGAAAGATATCATAGATAGTATATTGTAAGATATAGGAAAATTAACCTTTGAATTTAGTAATATTGACTAGTCATTTTTATAAAATGATATGGGCGTCAAAACACTCGTTTTATAGTAACTCATTAACTAACGTGCCTTGAAAATTTCATATAAGACAACAAATATTTCATATTAGTAGTGTTTTCCATTAACATACATTCAGATTCTTTGTTGCTTTTTTAGCTGTTTGCTGAAAGTAAGGCGCACTGATCCAGACTGTCCAGATATGCTGACAGTTTCTTAAAATTCAATGCCGCAAGTTTAATTCCGAACCGAAGCTTTGTGGCTAAAAGTCCTCTGACCGGCATTGCCCTGTCTGCTTGATATAGCTGCAGCTTTTCGGGGCATTTCCGGCAGGACAGCTGATAACCCTGGTCCCTTCTTCTGTGAATAAGAAATTATTCATTCTTAGCAAAAGACATAGGATCACCTCACAAATAATCTGAGATCATTATACCATTTCCTGACATAAATTTGTTGTTTTGTATGAAATTTTCAAGGTTCGCACGGGTGTACCTTTTGACCCCCTAATCATAAAATGGATTTTTTGTTATCATTTTTCTATAATTTCCAGGGGTTTTCGAATAATATTTTTTAAACTGAGCGATAAAACTTCTCTCATCCGAAAAGCCCACCTCCTGAGCGATTTCAGAGATCCGTGTGTTTGTGTCCTTAAGCAATTGTTCTGCATGAATAACCCTGCACTGTGTCACATACTGATTAAATGTCATACCTGTATTTTTTTTGAATAAACGGCAAAAATATTCCTTGGAGAAGAAAAAACGTTCTGCTACTTCACTGGTCTTGAGATTGCTGCTGTAGTTTTCATGAACATAATTAAGAACATGTTCAAAACGCTGAAAACTTTCCGAACTTGTCGCTTCGAACTTTTCCCGTTTCATACAACATTCTGTTGCAAGAATATACACAATTTCACAAATTTGTTTGATTGCATAAATATTCATATATGCTGCATCTTGTGTTTTACATTTCTTATTCATTTCTTCAAGAAGTAACTGTATCTTCCGTTCTGCCATATTGTTAAGAATAAAGTAACAGTTATCATAATCTGGAATCACTTTTTTTAGAAAATCGTAGCTGATTTGTATCGTAACCCCTGTAACGCAGATCCCGCCCTGTGGAAAAAAAGGGATAGATGAATGGACTTCTCTGCTGTTTATCACAACAACATGTGAAGGCGTTACATCTTCAATTCTTCCATTTATAAAGAAGCGGGAAGAGCCTTCAAAAACCGTATTTATTTCCAACTCTTGATGCCAGTGACTTTTTATGATTGCACTGTCCGCCCGGGTATGGCGAATCAATCGTCCAGGAACGATTCCGTTTAGTTTTACTTTTTCATAAATTCCATAATCTTTCATTCGTTATACCTCCCTGTCTGGATTTCAATCAAATAGGAGAGAGTGATTATTTTCCGTCATCAATAAACGTAGTACGCATTTCTGTATCCCATAGAGATATGTGTAGTATTCTCATTGCGAGAACTCATGCAAAGTATATCAGATTAATTTAAAAATGTCTAATAAGTATGATATGGATGTCAAAACACTCGTTTTATAGTAACTCATTAACTAACGTACCTTGAAAATTTCATATAAGACAACAAATATTTCATATTAGTAGTGTTTTCCATTAACATACATTCAGATTCTTTGTTGCTTTTTTAGCTGTTTGCTGAAAGTAAGGCGCACTGATCCAGACTGTCCAGATATGCTGACAGTTTCTTAAAATTCAATGCCGCAAGTTTAATTCCGAACCGAAGCTTTGTGGCTAAAAGTCCTCTGACCGGCATTGCCCTGTCTGCTTGATATAGCTGCAGCTTTTCGGGGCATTTCCGGCAGGACAGCTGATAACCCTGGTCCCTTCTTCTGTGAATAAGAAATTATTCATTCTTAGCAAAAGACATGGGATCACCTCACAAATAATCTGAGATCATTATACCATTTCCTGACATAAATTTATTGTTTTATATGAAATTTTCAAGGTTCGCACGGGTGTACCTTTTTTTACAAAAATGATTAGTCAATATTTCTAAATTTAAAGGTTAATTCTTCTATATCTTCCAATATACTATCCATGATATCTTTTAGATAAGTAAAAACGCGCGTGAAAATCTAAAATAATTTTGGAGAGTTATTGCAATGAGAGACAAATAATAGAGGTATTGTAAAATCTCAAATGTTTGGCCTTATAGTAGGACTTTCTAAGAATATAGGGAGGAATAACATGAAAAGGAAGAAAATTTTAGCTCTGCTTATGGTAGCAGCACTCTGCGTTGGAACAGTGGCAGGATGTGGCTCCAAGGATACGGAAAGCAGTAAGAGCGAAAGCAGCAAGAATGAAAACAGCGAGAGCAGTACTGGGGACAGTAAGGATGATTTGTCACCTATAACTTTCAAGTACTACAATGCAGACGGAAAAAATGGTAACTGGGAAAATCCTGTTGCTCAGGCGATTACTGAAGCCACAGGTGTGACTTTGGATATTTCCTATCCGGTATCCAGTACAGGCGATCCTGACGAGGATATATCTTTGATGATTGCTGAGGACAAATATCCAGATATGATTTATGCTAAGCAAAGTGTAAACAGTCTGTATGAGGCAGGTGCACTTATTGATATGACAGATCTGATCGAGGAATATGGTCCAAATATTAAAAAAATGTACGGCGATGAGTTTGAAAAGCTGAAATGGGGTTCTGGAGATGAAGGAATATATCAGCTTTCTTATGCTGGTGTAGGATACCAGATTTTGGCAACCGGAGGAAACTGCCAGATACAGTACGCAGCTCTTAAGGAAAATAATTATGAATATCCTAAGACTCTGGAGGAGTATGAAGCCCTGATCAAGCAGTACCTGGCAGCACATCCTAAAACCGATGATGGTCTGGATACCATTGGTATTTCCATGAGTGCTGCTGACTGGCACTGGCTCATTACACTCAGTAATCCCGCTGGATTTATTGCTGATGGTGCACCGGATAACGGTTCCTGGCTTGTTGATGATAACTATAACTGCATTTACAAGCATGTGAGTGATAAAGAAAAAGAATATTTCAGATGGCTGAGTCGTATGTATGATGAGGGAATTCTGGATCCAAACTTTGCAACACAGACAGATGACGATTACATTGCAAAGCTTGCCAGCGGACGTGTTGTAGCTATTACTGATGCACTTTGGCATTATGGACAGGCGGAAGCAACATTGAAAGCAGAAGGAAAACTGGATAAAACATATTGTCCGCTTCCTGTGACAATTGATGCTGAGACGAAGGCACCCACACTGATGTATCAGGGTCTTCAGGTTGGATACGGACTGGCAATCACAAAGGACTGTGAGGATCCGGTTCGTGCAATTAAATTCCTTGATTATCTCTGCTCCGATGAGGGTGCAGTACTTTACAAATGGGGTGTTGAAGGAGAAAACTATTTTGTAGATGAGAATGGAATGAGATATCGTACGGAAGAAGAGATTGCAAAAGCAAGTTCTGATCCGGATTACGGAAAAAATACTGGTATTGGCAATTATACGGGATTTCCGATTTATGGAGACGGTGCAGTGGATGAAAATGGTAATCCTTACACACCTGTTACGAGAGAATCTGTAATTGCAGAGTATAACGAGGAGCAGAAGGCAGCTTGTGAAGCATGGAATGTAGAGATGCTGACCGATATCTTCCCGCAGCCAGATGAATTCGAAACACCGCCGTATTCCCCACTTTGGGCATATGCGACACCGCAGGAGATTACGAACAATGTGGAAATTCTGAATGAGATTGCATGGCCGGGACTGATTAAGTGCGTAACAGAAAGTGTAGATAATTTTGATGCAAACTGGGATAAGCTGATTGCGGATTATGAGGCTAATGGATTGGAAGAAACAGAACAGATGATGACAGATTTCCTGGCAGAAAAAATTTCATAAACAAAAATATGGAAACTGATAAAGGGACCTGATTCGTAAGGAGTCAGGTTCTTTTCATAAATGGATAAGAGGGGAATAGAAATGAAAGGCAGGGAAAAAATATGAAAAGTAATACGATATATCCGCCGATGTCCGAACGTGAGATCAGCGGTGCTGCAATATCGAGAGAAGCGGCGACGCAGGGAATGGTACTTTTAAAAAACATAAATGGGGTTCTTCCGTTAAAGGGCAGGGGAAAGATTGCCTTGTTTGGAAACGGAGCTGCCAGAACAATCCGCGGCGGAACGGGATCGGGAGATCCTTTTAACGGCGGTCTTTCCGGCGGTGGTGATCAGGATGTGGATCAGTCTCTGCGTTATCATATTAATATTCTGAATGCTATGGAAACAGAAGGTTTTGAGATTGTGAACCGGGAACAGCAGATGGCGTGGGCCAGATGCTATGATCTGGCCAAAAGAGAGATGAAGGACCAGGTCATGAGTGTTTTTGCGTTTCCGGAGGAACCGCTGACAACAGAAAAACTGGAAGAATATGCAAAAGAAACAGAAACTGCTATTTGTGTCATTTCGAGAAATTCCGGTGAGGGAAATGATCGTTTCATGAAAAAAGAAGTATCCATTGGGGATAAAAGGTATGAAATTGGAGATTACAGGCTTTCTGCAGTGGAGATGGATAATCTTAAAAAGCTGCGGTCAGCTTTTTCTTCATTGATACTGGTGCTGAATGTTCCGGGCTCCATATCGGTGCAGGATCTGGAGGCGGCTTGTGCGGATGCTATTCTTCTCATGGGGCAGGCAGGACAGGAGGGAGGAGCCGCCGTTACCGATATTCTCACAGGTAAGGCAACACCGTCAGGAAAGCTGACCGCAACCTGGGCAAAAAAATATGAAGATTATCCTACGGCAGGCAATTTCCTTCAGGATTTTAATAAGGCAGTATATACGGAAGGAATTTATGTAGGTTATCGTTACTTTGATACATTTAATGTTGAGCCGGGTTATCCTTTTGGTTATGGACTCTCCTATACGACATTTGCACTGGGAAATCTGGAGGCATCGCTGGATGAGGATACACTGGTTCTTGGCGTAACAGTAGAAAATACAGGAGCGTTTGCTGGACGTGAAGTTGTGCAGATATATGTTTCTGCACCGGTATCGGAGATGGATATGCCGGAACAGGAGCTGAAAGGTTTCCAAAAAACGATGTTACTGGCACCGGGCGAAAAGGAAGATATCAAAATCCGCATACCGCTGCGTAATCTTGCATCTTATAGTGAAAATGCAGGAGGTTATATTCTGTCAAAAGGAGATTATGGAGTGCGTATCGGTACTTCTTCCAGAGATACAAAACCGGTGTGCAAGATTCGGCTGGAACAAACTGCTTTGACAGAACAGGTATTGGTGGAGCTTCCGTTAACGGAAACTTTGGAGGAAAAGAAGGGGTTAACTGACCGAAAGGATGAAACTATATGGAAGGATGTACCGGTTCTTCTGGCTGTGCAGATACCGGAAACGCTGGATTCGCGTTCAGCCTATAGCGATGAAAAGGTGGTTACATATGCGACAGATACCAGCTATCAGCCGGTTATGCCTTACGAAACAGTACGGTATGTGGAAAAGAAAGAATGGAAGCTGAATGATGTGGCTTCGGGCAGAGTGTCAATGGAAGAATTTGCCGCACAGCTTGATGCTGCACAATTGGCGGATCTTTGCTGTGGTACAGGCTGGGGTGTGCAGGATGAGAACAATCCTGTGATTGGAGCCAGTTCGGAATCTGTACCTGGAGCGGCAGGGGAAACAACACACGCACTGGAAAGTTATGGTGTTTCTTCTATTGTATTGGCAGACGGTCCGGGCGGTGTGCGTATCACACAGCAGTTTGAGGCAACCGATCTGGAATCGGGGGAAAAGAGGCAGGTATACCATTACTGTACGGCATGGCCGGTGGGTACGCTTCTTGCTCAGTCTTTTGATCCGGAAATTTTGGAACAGGTAGGATGCGGAATGGCAGCAGATATGCAGGCAATGCGGATTGATTTGCTTCTGGGACCAGGAATGAATATTCAGCGTGATCCTATGTGTGGACGAAATTTTGAATATTTTTCTGAAGATCCTCTCATATCTGGAAAGATGGCGTCAGCAATGGTACGCGGTCTTCAGAGCCTGCCAGGAGGAGGTGGATGCATTAAGCATTATGCAGCTAATAATCAGGAGACGAATCGGAATGCTGTGGATTCTGTGATTGGTCAGCGGGCACTGAGGGAGATTTATCTGGAACCCTATAAAATTGCTATTCAGGAATCTCAGCCGTTGTCTATCATGAGTTCCTACAATCTGATCAACGGTGTTCCTACAGCAGATAGTTATGACTTATGTACGGATCTTGCCCGCGGAGAATGGGGATTTGAAGGTCTGATCATGACTGATTGGAACGGAGGCAGCAGTACACCCTGGAAATCCATGCATGCCGGAAATGATTTGATTATGCCGGGAGGAAAAGGAAGGGCCATGAATATTCTTCAGGCTGTGAGAACAGTTATGCCGGAGTTTGATGAACGTGGGCAGGTAATTATGGTGCAGGAAGTACCATTTGCACCGGTTTTCGCAGCCCGCTGGAATTCCTTTACGGTTGATCCGGAAGGACCGGATACAGTCATGGCACCTCTGGGTGAAGGACATACTGCCGAGATGAAGGATGGAGAGATTTTGGTTGATGGGGAAAAAGTCTACATGCAGGCAAATGATATGAAAACATTTTTCAATGATCCGGCAAGCTTTGTGCCAAAGATATGCCCGGCCAATGAGGAAGTTGCTTTTATTTTAGATGATGGCAGAGCAATCGGGTACAAAGGACATTTAGATAAGAAACCTCGTCTGTGTCTCGGAGATGTGCAAAGATGTGCAGTCCATAATCTTCGGATCATTCTGAAATGTATGGGATTATAGTAGATGGGTATCAACAATTATTGCATAATGAGGTGAAAAAGTTTAGAAAATGAGAGGATGACTGAAGTCGGAAAAGAGATTGGATATGAAAATACGGAAAACTTTTTTCGTGCGTTTAAAAAGCATTATCATATGACTCCCTCTCAGTATCGGGCTACAATACAGGAAGAGACCAATATGCAAACTGTATGTGGAGATAGAGATGTAATAAAACGGTAACAAAAAAATGACAAAATGGTAATGAAATAAGATATACATAAAATTACTAAAGAAAGGTGGAATACAAAATGGGAGATTGTTTTTACTGTAGTAAGGCAGAACCGGTAGTTCAGACTAAGGCGGGTAAGATACGGGGATTTAAGATGAATTCTACATACACTTTCCATGGCATCAAGTATGCTGATGCTGATCGCTTTCAAATGCCCAGAGAGGTAAAACCATGGAAAGGTATTAAAAATGCTCTGGCCTATGGTTATGTGTGCCCTATGCTGATGCAGGATCATCCGTTGATGGAGGTTATGATCCCACATCGTTACTGGCCAATGGATGAGAATTGCCAGTATCTGAATATTTGGACACAGAGTCTGGATCCGGAAGCAAAAAAACCGGTTATGGTATGGTTGCACGGAGGTGGATTCTTTGCAGGCTCATCCATTGAACAGGTGGCGTATGAAGGAGATCATCTGAGTGAGTACGGAGATGTGGTTGTCGTGTCATTGAACCATCGTCTGAATATTTTGGGATATCTTGATTTATCTGCTTATGGGGAAAAATACTACAATTCTGCTAATGTGGGAAATGCAGATATGGTCGCAGCCCTTCATTGGATTCAGGACAATATTGCTGGTTTTGGCGGAGATCCAGGTAATGTAACCCTGTTTGGTCAGTCCGGTGGTGGAATGAAAGTTTATTCCCTGATGAATACACCGGCTGCAGAAGGTTTATTCCATAAGGGGATTATCCAGAGCGGCGTAATAGAAGAAGGTAAAAAAGAGGCAGAGGATGACGGTACCGCAATTGTGGAGGCCCTTCTGATGGAATTGAAGTTGGAATCCGTTGAGGATTTGGAAACGATTCCTTACTATTTCCTTGCGGAAGCATATAATAAGGTGTCACCCAAGCTGCAGGAGAAAGGACTCTACGTGGGAGGAGAGCCGAGAGCAAATTCATGGTATGCCGGTGATCCGCGCAGAGTAGGATTTACCGATGGAGCAAAAAAGATTCCGGTGATAGTGGGTAGCGTTTTTGGAGAATTTGATTTCAAGCCGGTTCTGGAGAATAGGGATGAACTGACCCGTGAGGAAACGATGAAACTTCTGGAAAAATGCTTTCAGGAGGATGCAGAAGAGATTGCAGCAGAATTCGAAAAAGCATATCCAAATAATCGCCTTGTAGATGTTCTGTCGCTGGATTATATTTTCCGTTATGCATCGAAAGATTTCATTGCGAAGAAGTCAGTACATAAGGAAGCTCCCGTATATTCCTACATGTTTAATTATGAATTCCCATATGAGGGAGGAAAACTGGCATGGCATTGCTCTGAAATCCCGTTTGTTTTCCATAATATTGACCGAATTCCTATCTGCAATGTGCCGGGAGAAACAGACCGCCTGCAGGAGAGAATATGTGGTGCCTGGATAAACTTTGCGAGATACGGAAATCCTTCCGTTCCTTCTCTTCCGCAGTGGCCGGTATGTGAGCCAGGTAAAGAGGCAATTATGATTTTTGACAATATCTGCGAAGTTAAAGATAATTATGACCACAGGCTGATGGAGCTTCTTGTTAAACATGCTCCGGCATTTACTGTACCATTAGATGAGGATGCAGAAAATGTATTTATGCACTGATGCGGAAAGGATGGAATGCATATGGCAAAGCTGACTACATATCAGGTGACGGAGATTGCAAAAGACACCTGGGTTATCAATGAGGCTGGTATGACAGCCATGTTTTTGTTAAAAGGTACGGAACGTGCATTACTCATCGATACGGGTGTCGGAATGACAGACCTGAAAAAGCTGATTTCCTGGCTGACTCCGCTTCCCTATGATGTAGTGCTGACACATGGACATCCGGATCATATCGGAGGAGCTGCTCAGTTTGAAGAGGTATATATTCACGAAAAAGATGAGGATAGTCTTAAACCGATAAATTATGATAGCATCGCAGATTATGTGGAACTTTTGGGAAATATGGGAGCTTACGATGTGTATGACTGTAGCCCTGCGGATATCCGGCGGATACAAAAGATGCCAAAATGTCTTCCTTTGAAGGAGGGAATGGTGTTTGAGCTGGGGGGACGCAGTATCGAGGTAATTGAGACACCGGGTCATACATCGGGAGGCTGTTGTTTCCTTGATCGGAAAGAGCGAATCCTGTTTTCTGGAGATGCCTGCAATGGTAATCTGCTCTGCAGAGACAGTATTAATACACTATTGGGAGCTCTGGATAAAATCAAGTCCTATGAAAGTGAATTTGACCGCAATTTTAATGGCCATGTGGGATATGCGGGAATGCCTTTCGTTGGTTCCATGGATCATAGCATCATGAATACAGCGATACGCATCTGTGAGAATATCCTTTCAGGAACTGCGAAAATCGAGGATGGCGGTAAGAATGCGTTTGACGGAGATTGCAAGGTTGCGACAGACGGAAGAATCCGTATTGTATTTTCCCCAGACAGACTGATAGATGAAGGTGAAATTCCAGTAAGATAAACACAACAGACTCCGCTGGGGTTAACTTAAGCCTGAAAGCCTTGAAATCAAGACCTTTGGGCTTTTTATAAGTGTGCCATCAAGGCAGAATCTCCGGTTCTGGTGGCTTACAGTACCATAGACATGATGAGGTAATAAGAATGAAAAAATATTTTTTGTATTTTCTTGGTTTGAATTTAATAGCTTTTGCTGTTGTATTAAATGTTCGCTTTGATTTAGGAGTTGCTGCTTTTAGTTCTGTGATGTATTCAATATCACAAATCTATAACATTTCTTTAGGAACAGCTTCTATTATCTGTTACTTAATATTTGTTATTATTCAATGTATTTTATCCAAAAAGATCACAGTTACTTTTATTTTAGAAATTCCGTTATCGTTTGCTTTTGGTTGGTTGACTGATTTATATGATTTTATAATTCCTACATTATCGTTAAGTTTATACTTAAGGGTTATTTGTTTTATTATGACGATGTTCATTACTGCAATGGGCGTATTTTTAAGCGTGAAAACAAATCTTATTTTAACACCAACTGATGGTATTGTAAAAACTATTTCAGAAGTCTTCTCTTTTCCTTTTTCAATAGTGAAAAATACTTTTGATATTACACTTGTGTTTGTCACTATTATTTTATGTTTAATTAATCATACCCATTTTTATGGTCTTGGTATAGGAACCATACTGACAGCCTTATTTATAGGAAGAATTATTAATATTTATGAAAAAAAGATACAGTTATCTTTTTAAAGGTGGCAATTGGGTATTACGATGCTAAACTGTTGGGGTTTAGTCATATATTGAAATGATCGTATCTGTATGATAGTATATCAGATGGAGAATGTCTCCATCTGATATGTCATTTACGGCGAATACCTATTATAATTATAGGGACTGTATTCAGAAACATATTATTCCCAGAATTGGCGGTCTGAGGCTGCTTGCGCTCAATCAAGGGCATCTGATGAAAATGTATAAAGAACCTGTAAAACAATATTCTGCTATTCCTAAAAGGGCAAGAACAATTATGAATACCTCTATGAGATACGCATTATCGAAAAGGTTGATTATGACGAATCCCTGTGAAGGTTTGGAACTGCCAAAAGGAGTAAAAAAGTCAAAGTATTATACGATTATTGTAGATGAGACTAAAACATATACTTTGGAGCAGGTAAAACTGTTGCTGGAAGCATCGAAGGAGACACGGATCCATATGCAGATGGTCTTTGCCTTGTTAATGGGGCTTAGCCAACCTTGATCATAGCGCACAATAAAACACTTGCAGCACAGCTGTATGGTGAGTTTAAGGAATTCTTCCCGGAAAACGCAGTGGAATACTTTGTCTCCTAGTATCTTGATATTAATTTGCATACCATATATTGATTTGGAAAGGTAAAATAATACTATATAAAGCATAATAAACGATGCGTTAAAAGTAAATGGACATGATGGATTGGCTATAACGGTGAACAAAATTCGTCGAAGAAAGTAGTAAAATTGATACATGGAAAATACTGATTGAGAAACGAAGGTAAACTGGTTATAATAAAATCAAGAAGAAAGATTTGTGAATCGAGAAACTTATAGTATTATCAGCAGAAAATGAGGTGATGATGTATGCCAAAGATTATGCAGGATTTAATTAAACAGTATGTGGAAGAGGTCAAGAAGATTTATGGTTCCCATGTACGTCAGATAATCCTTTATGGTTCTTATGCAAGGGGTGACTTCCGTCCGGATTCTGATGTGGACATTATGATTCTGGTAGATATGTCAGATCTGGAATTAAAGGCATATGCACAACAGCTCTCGTACATGACCTATGACTTTAATATGGATCATGACACGGATATTAAGCCTATTGCAAAAAGTGAAGCACATTTTAACAAGTGGATTGTGAACTATCCATTTTATTCCAATATTCATAAAGAAGGGGTAGTTTTGTATGGAGCAGCATAATCAGGAAATCGGTACTAGACGGGATCTGGTGTTATATCGTCTGGAAACAGCCCGAAATGATCTGAAATCAGCAAGAGCATTGTTTTCTATTGAAAACTGCGCGTCGCATTCTCGTTACTTTAGCCTGCAAATAAAAAGTCAATACTAAAATTGAAGAAAGTTAAAAAACTTTACAGGTTAAAAATTAGGCATTAAAATAAGGCCACCACAACCAGTGCTGGTCTGAAAGTAAAAGTTTTGAATTAGCTTGGATCAGGAAGAACAGAAAGATATTCTTTCACTCGTCCATAGTATATTCTGAGAAATTTATTAGCACCTGCAGTCATATAAACATAGTAAGGCTTACCCTGGGTGCGTTTTCTGTCCATGAATTGATATACAGGATCATCCTGAGGCATGGTTTTGATAAGAACATCCATTACTTGAAAAAGAGTCTTTCTTAAATTTGAAGATCCACGTTTGGATGTTGGGACGCTTTTTTGGGCATAGGAACCAGATTCGTTTACCCCGGGATCAACTCCGGCGAATGCAGTAAGGGCTCCTTTATGCGTGAATCTGGTTACATCACCGATCTCAGCCATAAGCTGTGGACCGAGAGATGGACCAATCCCTTTAAACTGCATGACAATTGAGTATTCAGGAAGCTTTGAGGCAGTCTCGTTCATGAGAGTGCGTATTGTTTCGACAGTAACGGAAGTACTGTTGAGCTGATCGACAGCTTGTCTGATGATATGTTTGGTTATTTCATTCTTAGGAAATACTGGAACAAGTTCCTTTGTTTTGGTGTAAATTTCTTCCGCTTTTGATTTATTGAAGGCATATTTTTTGCGCTTGCACCAGTTCTGATAATGTTCAACAAAAGCGTTTAGAGACATTTTACGAATGCAATCTACATGCCAGTATGTAGAGACAAAATCAACCCATTTCTGGGAACCATCACTGCGGGTGGGACTATTGAAATAAGTATTTGCATTTGGATAGGTCTGGTCAATGAGGCCAATAAGATTATTTTTCATAGCCGTTTTTTGTTTCACATAGAAATGGAACTGACGATTCATGACCTTTAGCTGAGCGCGTAATTCATCTGTAATACTATACGGTTCAAGACTTTGCCATTTGTCAAGAGCGTAGCGGGCAATCTTGACAGAATCAGCTTTGTCGGACTTGATTTTGCGAAGAGAATCGTTATTAAAATCTTTGACCAACTTGGGATTAACAGCACTGACAAAGAGATCTGCTGCTGAAAGCTGGTGAGCAAGTGCTTCGTAGTAGCGGCCGGTATGTTCCATTACAACCCGGGATTCACCTTCGATAGAATGAATAAGTTTAATAAGTGAATGGATATCACTGGATGTGTGCTTAATCTCAAAAGGAGAGGATACAATCTCCCCAAATGGTCTCAGAATTGTAACCATACTTTTACCTTTTGAAACATCGATACCTACTGCGTTCATAAATTTATCACTCCTTAAAAAATATTACAATGGATAAATACCAGTTTTACTCATTACCTGTTCAAACTACTGTGTGTGACACGAATGCACCTAATGTGATTCAACCTGCATAAAACGAACACTGTGAATGAGGAGCCGGTTATCAGTCTAAAGTACGGACGCGAGGTCCAAGTGATGAAGTCGATATACCATTGCATCCTACATTCTAACAGTTTAAGTAATGAGATGGATAAATCCTTACTGGAAGTAAGGGGATTACCCATAAATATATTGTAGTAGTGATGAGTTAGACGCGCAATTTTTTTAATATAAAACAGAACAAATGTTTGATATATTATTATGGATATGGTAAAATACTTTTATGGAGAAAGATATGTTTACAATTAATAAAAATGGTTTTTCCTATCCGGCGTCAAGGAAAGAGTTGTGGGGAGAACATTTGTGAAATCCGTCTTATTGTGCTGTAACGGTTAGTGACCGAAGCCGTGAACAGATACTTGCTTACATAGAAGGTCAGAAGGAAAAATCCCGTTAAAACCCGGAGGAGAAAGCGAATGAAAATCATATCCAGTTATGGTGTTGAATTACGAAAACAGAATATTCCGATCCGCCAGACACTGGAGATTTACCGTTCTGCTGTCCGCTATCTGGTCGAAGTGTATGAATCTGTGTGGGAAGAACTGGCCCAAATTGAGGAAAGTAAGAAACGTTTCAATGCAGCGGAACATCTGGTGCATACAACGAAACGGAATCCGGCCCGGTTTGATTTTGATTTCTGCTTTCCCAAAATGCCATCCTATTTCAGACGGGCGGCAGTCCAGCATGCGCTTGGGAGTGTATCTTCTTATCGGACGCGTCTGGAACAGTGGAAAGCAGAGGGACAGAAAACAGGAAAGCCGTATCTGAAAAGTGAGCAGTATGCCATGCCTGTTTTTTACCACGATGTCATGTACCGTGAAAACACAGAAGAGAAAGATGCGGCCTTTTTAAAACTGTACGATGGCCATGACTGGAAATGGTTTGCTGTGCGGCTGAAACATACGGATATGGAATATTTAAGAAAACACTGGTCGAGCAAAAAAGCTTCGGCACCAACGCTGGAGAAAAAGCACGACAAATATTTTCTGCGTTTTACGTATGCGGAAGAGGTAGCTTTAAACCGGACACCCGTCAAAGAACAAACGATCTGCAGTGTGGATCTCGGCATCAATACGGATGCAGTCTGTACCATCATGCGTCCAGACGGAACTATCCTGGGGAGAAAGTTTATTAACTTTCCCAGTGACAAAGACCGGATGTACCGTGTGCTGGGACGGATCCGAAGATTTCAGCGGGAACATGGATCGCGTCAGGTGCAGGGAAGATGGGCATATGCAAAACGTCTGAATACAGAGCTTGGTAAAAAGATTGCCAGGGAAATCGTTTTCTATGCATCAGAAAATAGGGCAGATGTGATTGTTTTCGAATATCTGGAAATGAAAGGAAAACCTTCCGGGAAGAAAAAGCAGAAACTGCAGATGTGGAGAAAACGTGATATCCAGAAACGGTGCGGACAGCAGGCACACAGAAAGGGAATCCGAATTTCCCGAATCTGTGCCTGGAACACGAGCAGGCTTGCCTTTGATGGATCAGGAGAGATTGCCCGTGATATACAGGATCACCGTCTGTGTACCTTTCAGAATGGAAAGAGATATAATTGTGATTTATCTGCATCGTACAATATTGGAGCAAGATATTTTATTCGTGAAATTTTAAAACCCTTACCGGAAACGGAAAGGTCTTTGCTGGAGGCAAAAGTTCCTGCAGTAAAGCGTAGAACCTCATGTGTTTATGCGGATTTGAGAGACTTAATTTCAGAAATGGAACTGCGAAAAGCAGCATAAACACAGGCAGATATACCGTGGACTACCTGTTATGTGGAGACCTGCCGTATCCGGCATGGAAGAAGCGCGTATCCGCGCAAGATCTAAGAAACAGGCGTATCCGCCGATATTTTGTCTGCCGCCTAAAGCGGTCTGAAGCACGTGACTTTAGTCATGTGAGGTTCACGATTATAAAGGAGCCAATAACAGGGCATACTATTCTATTTTTCATGCAATTAAGGCAGTACATGCTGTAAGCGGTAAAGCATATAAAAGGCATAAGGATGCTGTGGCTAACTTCAATAAGGATTATGTGAAAACATCAGTGTTTCCAAGAGAAATGGGAAGGAAAATCGGACAGGCAGAAGAGATTCGCCATGCCAGCGATTATGATGATTTTTATATTGCAAGTAAAGAAGAATCAGAACGGCAGATTTCAGTTGCAGATGAATTTATAATTCTGGCAGAAAAATATTGTATGGAACAGCTTGAAAAACAAAAGGAAAATTGAAATGAACGAGGATGCCCCTCAGGGTTTGAAGCCCTGAGGGATATTTTATGTAAAAGTATATTATTCTAATAAGCGCAACGGATGCTCCACATACCACAATGGAAATATTATAGCTGAGGAGATTCCGCCGGAATTGCTTTCTTATATGGAAGAAGTATTACCGGAAAAGAAGGAGCTGGATACGGAAATTGTTCTGGATACAATGATAAATGTAAATGAATTTTTGAAGAACTAATGTTCGTATCATATATACAATTTTAAATTTCCATGATATAATATCTCTTACATTTGAGTGTTAATTCGTCCACGTTAGTTTTGCTACTTTTTATCAGTCTATAAAATATCGGGTGGTGAACAGAATTCGTCGAGAGGCATATTCGGCTAAAATCAGAGAATGTGCTTCGACGAATTTCTGACTGATAGACGAACTTTTTTGATATAAAAACCAGGAGGTGCTTTTTTGCAGAATTCACAACAAATATTCAAATTACACTCCGAATACCAGCCTACAGGCGACCAGCCCCAGGCAATCGAAAAACTGGTCAAAGGCTTTCAAGAAGGCAATCAATGCGAGACTTTGCTGGGCGTTACAGGTTCCGGCAAGACCTTTACCATGGCAAATGTTATTGCACAGTTAAATAAGCCAACCTTGATCATAGCGCACAATAAAACACTTGCAGCACAGCTGTACGGTGAGTTTAAGGAATTCTTCCCTGAGAATGCAGTAGAATATTTTGTCTCCTACTACGACTACTACCAGCCGGAGGCTTACGTGCCGTCTTCGGATACGTATATTGCGAAGGACTCTGCGCGGAACGATGAGATTGATAAGCTGCGGCTTTCCGCGACTTCTGCACTGAGTGAGCGGAACGATGTCATTGTGGTTTCCAGTGTTTCGTGTATCTATGGAATCGGAAGCCCGAAGGACTACATGGAGATGATTATTTCGCTCCGCCCGGGAATGGAAAAGGACCGGGACGATGTGATCCGGCAGTTGATTGATATTCAGTATGACCGGAATGATATGGATTTCCACCGCGGTACGTTCCGCGTGCGCGGTGATGTATTGGAGATTTTTCCGGCGGAGGAGACGGACAAGGCGGTGCGCGTCGAGTTCTTCGGGGATGAGATTGACCGTCTGGTGCAGATCGATACGCTGACGGGTGAAATCTTATGTGAACTGAACCACATCGCAATCTTTCCTGCCTCCCACTACGTTGTGCCGATGGACACGATCCTGAAAGCAACAGGCGAGATTGAAAAGGATATGGAAGAGCAGGTGAAGTTCTTCAAGCACGAGGGAAAACTGATCGAGGCCCAGCGCATCGAGGAGCGGACCAATTTTGATATTGAGATGCTCAAAGAAACCGGCATCTGTTCCGGCATCGAAAACTATTCGCGTTACCTCTCCGGATTAAAGCCAGGCGAGCCGCCCTACACACTGATGGACTATTTCGGAGATGATTTCCTCATCATCGTGGATGAGTCGCATAAGACTGTTCCGCAGATCCGCAGCATGTATGCCGGCGACCAGTCGCGGAAATCGACGCTGGTGGACTATGGATTCCGTCTGCCGTCCGCAAAAGACAACCGCCCGTTGAACTTCGGCGAGTTCGAGGACCGGATCGATCAGATCCTCTTCGTATCTGCCACGCCGGGCGACTACGAGGCAGACCACGAGCTGCTGCGCGCCGAACAGATCATCCGCCCGACCGGCCTTCTCGACCCGGATGTCGAGGTGCGCCCGGTGGAGGGACAGATCGACGATCTGATTTCGGAAGTAAAGAAAGAAACTGAAAAACACAACAAAGTTCTCGTGACGACGCTGACGAAGCGTATGGCAGAGGATCTGACCGACTATATGAAAGAGGCCGGCATCCGCGTGCGCTACCTGCACTCCGATATCGACACCCTGGAACGGACCGAGATCATCCGTGATATGCGTCTCGATGTCTTCGATGTGCTCGTCGGCATCAACCTTCTGCGTGAGGGTCTCGACATCCCGGAAATCACACTCGTGGCGATCCTGGATGCCGATAAAGAAGGTTTCCTGCGTTCCGAAACCTCCCTGATCCAGACCATCGGCCGTGCCGCACGAAACAGCGAGGGCCATGTTATCATGTACGCCGATGTGATGACCGATTCCATGCGCCTCGCAATCGACGAGACGAAGCGCCGCCGTGCCCTGCAGGAAGCCTACAACAAAGAACACGGCATCACTCCGACCACCATCAAAAAAGCCGTCCGCGATCTCATCAGCATTTCGAAAGAAGTGGCAAAGACAGAAGAAAAGATGGAAAAAGACCCGGAGTCCATGAGCCGCGAAGAACTGGAAAAACTGATCGGCCAGGTACAGAAACAGATGAAAGCCGCTGCCGCCGAACTCAACTTCGAAATGGCCGCCGAGCTGCGTGACAAAATGATCACACTGAAGAAGAGCCTGGATGACATGGAAGAATAAAAAATCAGAAATAAAAAAGAAGAAAAGAGCATGAAAAAAAGCGTGCCGGAAAAGCGACAGAAAACTTTCCGGCACGCTTTTTTGCGTCCGATTTTGATTCCTTCTTGTTCAGAATTGACGCAAAATAAGAATACCATTATAATATAAAATACGACCAAACGGTCGTATCAAAACGAAAAACACAAAAATAAAAAAGACAACAATAAAAAAATTAATCGCCGAATTTTCTCTTTTTACTGGAGACACTCAGCAGATAGTCGACCGAGCAGTCATAGAACCGTGCAAGCCGGATCACATAGTCGATCGGGATGTCGCGGATTCCTTTTTCGTAGCGGGAATAGACGTCGCGGTTGCATTCGAGCAGGGCAGAAATCTCTTTGATGGTGAGATCCTGATCGATCCGCATATCTTCAATTCTCTGGTATTTCATACGTTGTACCATCCTTTCAGATTCAAACCCATACTACCAAACGGTTGGATGAACAAAGTTAAATCAGATCATATGGTCGCAAATTGGAGAATGGGGCGGGAGAGAGAAACGGCGGGTGAAGACAGCCTGTGCAGAAAACAGAAAAATATGTACGGCAGAAATGGGGGAACGAATGGGAAAAGCAGAAAGAATAGAAATAGAAGATTTTGTCCAGAATATAGTGGAACGGATGGAGACGCCGGAAGCGTTTGAAAAAATGATCAGCCGGGAGGAAGAATGCGAAGCGCAGGGGCGGGAGAGCCGTCTGAGGGATGTGCTGAAGAAAGAATGGCCGGTGGACGAAAAGGGAGAGCGCATCTATCAGATCACTAATATATATGAAGAAAAAGCAGAAGAACTCCTCATTGTAGAACTGTATACCGGCATCCACCTGGAAAACGGAGTCCCGTGCGGGCATTTTACGCTGTATCTCTGCGGGGAGCCGGACGGATGGAAACTCAGCGAAACGCGGATGATGGAATATCTGCAGAATCTGTAAACGAAAAAGCAAAACAGGGAGGACAGGGAGAAGAAAAACTGTCCTCCTGCTTTTGCTGCGGCGGAGACACCGGAAAGTCAGGATCCATACGGCCGCTTCTCATCGCTGATGCCGACCAGATAATCCAGACTGACCTGATACAGCTCCGCCAGACGGATGGCAATGGAGATCGGCAGCTGCCGGACGCCTTTTTCATATCGGGTATACACATCGCGGTTGCAGCCGAGATAGTCGGCAACCTGGCGGATCGTCAGATCGCGGTCCGTGCGCAGATCCTCCAGTCTCTGATATTTCATGATTCATCACCTCTGAGAAAATGCTACTAAATGGTCGTATCGAAATGGCAGAATCCTACCATACGGCTATAGCGCCTTTGAAACAGTAGAATGCAATAAAAAAGAAAAGTCAGATTCCTTTTCAGAAAGAAAACGGTTTATACTTTTTTCACAATTTCTTCATAGAAAAACCGGGAAAAGGTGTTGACAAACAAAAGGCAGAGTGCTATCTTAAGAGCATAGATGTTAGCACTCCACTGAAACGAGTGCTAACAGGACTATACAACAGGAAGGAGCTTATCTTAGTGGATACAGAATTGGATGAAAGAAAAAGAAAAATATTAAAAGCGATCATCCAGACGTATCTGGAAACGGGCGAGCCGGTCGGCTCAAGAACGATTTCCAAATACACGGATTTGAATTTAAGCTCCGCCACAATCCGGAATGAAATGTCCGATCTGGAAGAGATGGGTTACATCTTACAGCCCCACACTTCCGCAGGACGCATTCCTTCCGATAAAGGCTACCGCCTCTATGTAGATGAGCTGATGCGGGAAAAAGAACAGGAAGTTGCAGACATCAAAAACATGGTCATTGAAAAAACAGACCGAATGGAAAAAGTTCTGCAGCAGGTTGTCAAAGTCCTCGCTTCATCTACCAACTATGCAACGTTGATTACAGGACCGGAATATCACAGAAATAAAGTGAAATTCATCCAGCTCTCAAAAGTCAATGAAGAGCAGCTCCTGGCCGTCATCGTCGTAGAAGGCAACCTGGTGAAAAACCAGATGATCGACCTAGACGAGACCATCAACGATGAACAGATATTAAAGCTGAACCTGCTTCTGAACACACAGCTCAATGGCCTGACCATTGAAGAAATCAATCTTGGCATGATCAAGAAGATGAAAGAGCAGGCAGGCATCCACTCCGGCATCATCAGCAAAGTGGTCGATACCGTAGCGGAAGCCATCGCAGTCAGCGAAGAAGATGTGCCGGTGTACACCAGCGGCGCAACCAACATTTTCAAGTACCCTGAGCTTTCCGACAGCAGCAAAGCCAGCCAGCTGATCTCCACATTCGAGGAACGGCAGAAACTGGTCGATATGATCAAAGGAGCTGCCGAGGAGCAGGACGGAGAGGAAAATACCGGTATTCAGGTATACATCGGAAATGAATCTTCGATGGAACCCTTACGGGACTGCAGCGTGGTCACCACCACATACGATATGGGAAACGGTATGCGCGGAACAATCGGTATCGTGGGACCAAAGCGGATGGATTACGAAAATGTGGTAGATAACCTGAAAACATTAAAAGTTCAACTGGACGCCGTCTTCAAAAAGCCGGACACAGGTGAGTAGAAAGGTGGAATGATCAGTGAGCGAAGAAAATAGAAAGAAAGAGGAAACCATGGAAGAACCTACACGCGAGATGGAAAAAGAAACCGGAGCAGAGACCGATCTGCCGGAAACCGAACCGGCTGCGGAGCAGGAAGAAGCAAAGAAAGCAGCAGAGGCAAAAGAAGCGGAAGCTGCAGAAGAAACTGCTGAGGATGGCAAAGAACGAAAGTTCTTCAAAAAGAAAAAAGATAAAAAAGATGAGAAAATCGAAGAGCTGACTGACCGTCTGACCCGTCAGATGGCAGAGTTCGATAACTTCCGCAAACGCACCGAAAAAGAAAAAGCAAATATGTATGCCATTGGAGCAAAAGACATCATCGAGAAGATTCTTCCGGTTGTTGACAGCTTCGAGCGCGGACTTGCAACGGTGGAAAACCCGGAGGAAGATCCGTTCGCAGACGGCATGAATAAAGTATACAAACAGTTTACCACAGCACTCGATGAACTCGGTGTAACCGTGATCGAGGCCGTTGGAAAGGAATTCGATCCGAACCTGCACAACGCGGTGATGCATGTGGAGGATGAGGAAGCCGGCGAGAACATCGTCGTAGAAGAGTTCCTGAAGGGCTACATGTACAAAGGCTCCGTAGTCCGTCACAGTATGGTCAAGGTGGCTAATTAAGCCTTGAAGATAAATAAATAGAAATTAAACCATTTTTTAGCATAATTCATTGAGGAGGAAACAACAATGGGCAAAATTATTGGTATTGACTTAGGAACAACAAACAGCTGTGTAGCCGTTATGGAAGGTGGAAAACCAACCGTTATCGCAAACGCAGAGGGTGAAAGAACAACTCCATCTATCGTAGCATTCACAAAAACAGGTGACCGTCTGGTCGGCGAGCCGGCAAAACGTCAGGCTGTAACAAACGCAGACAGAACCATCCGTTCTATCAAACGTGAGATGGGTACTGACTATAAAGTAGACATCGAAGGAAAGAAATACTCTCCGCAGGAGATCTCCGCTATGATTCTTCAGAAACTGAAAGGTGATGCAGAGAACTACCTTGGTGAGAAAGTAACAGAAGCAGTTATCACAGTTCCGGCTTACTTCAATGACGCACAGCGTCAGGCAACCAAAGATGCCGGTAAAATCGCAGGTCTTGATGTAAAACGTATCATCAACGAGCCTACCGCAGCAGCTCTGGCATACGGACTGGACAACGAAAATGAGCAGAAGATCATGGTATACGACCTTGGCGGCGGTACTTTCGATGTTTCCATCATCGAGATCGGTGACGGTGTTATCGAAGTTCTTTCCACAGCAGGAAACAACCGTCTGGGCGGCGATGACTTCGACCAGAAAGTAACAGATTATATCCTTGCTGAGTTCAAGAAACAGGAAGGCGTAGATCTTTCCAATGATAAAATGGCTCTGCAGAGAATCAGAGAAGCAGCAGAGAAAGCAAAGAAAGAGCTTTCCAGCGCTACTACAACCAACATCAACCTGCCGTTCATCACTGCAACAGCAGATGGCCCGAAACATCTTGATATGAACCTGACAAAGGCTAAATTCGATGAGCTGACCCACGACCTGGTAGAGAAAACCGCAGAGCCGGTACAGAGAGCACTTTCTGATGCAGGCCTTCAGGCATCCGAGCTTTCCAAAGTCCTTCTGGTAGGCGGATCTACCCGTATCCCGGCGGTACAGGATAAAGTAAGACAGCTGACCGGACACGAGCCGAGCAAGAGCCTGAACCCGGATGAGTGCGTAGCACTTGGTGCTTCCGTACAGGGTGGTAAACTTGCAGGAGACGCCGGCGCAGGCGATATCCTTCTTCTGGATGTAACTCCGCTGTCTCTGTCCATCGAGACCATGGGAGGTATTGCAACTCGTCTGATCGAGCGTAACACCACAATCCCGACCAAGAAGAGCCAGATCTTCTCAACAGCAGCAGATAACCAGACAGCAGTAGATATCAACGTAGTACAGGGTGAGCGTCAGTTCGCGAAAGACAACAAATCCCTCGGCCAGTTCCGTCTGGATGGAATTCCGCCAGCAAGAAGAGGCGTTCCGCAGATCGAGGTTACCTTTGATATCGATGCCAACGGTATCGTAAATGTATCTGCAAAAGACCTGGGAACAGGAAAAGAGCAGCACATCACCATCACCGCAGGCTCTAACATGTCCGACAGCGAGATCGACAAAGCAGTCAAAGAAGCTGCTGAGTTCGAGGCTCAGGATAAGAAACGAAAAGAAGCAATCGACGCAAGAAACGATGCAGACTCCATGGTATTCCAGACCGAGAAAGCAATCGAGGAAGTCGGCGACAAGCTTGATGCAAACGACAAAACAGCAGTAGAAGCTGACCTGAACGCACTGAAAGATCTCATTGCAAAATGCAATCCGGAAGAGATGACCGATGCACAGGTAGCTGATCTGAAAGCAGCTCAGGAAAAACTGATGACAAGCGCTCAGAAACTGTTCGCAAAGCTGTATGAGCAGCAGGGCGGCGCAGCAGGCGCTGGTGCCGGAACAGCTGGTGCAGGCCCGGATATGGGAAATGCAGGAGCGGCAGGCGGCCATGACGACGATGTCGTAGACGCTGACTACAAAGAGGTTTAACAAATCAGACCCGGTGAAATACCGACTGTGAGTTGAAACAATAAATAAGATACAGAAAGGGCCCTGTGAGGCTGGTATTTACGGGGGACGGATCCGATTCCGCCCCCTGTATTTATGTCGATGGACAGGACAGCCGTTTGCTTTTGCGGAAGTACTGGCATTGTCCTTTGACATGTGTTATAGTAAAATATGTTTGAGCATAAACAGATGCTGAAACAGTATTTTGCGAAACAGAAATGAAAAAGGTGAACATAAATGGCAGAAAAAAGAGATTATTATGAGGTGCTTGGTGTAGACCGCGGAGCGGACGATGCAACCTTGAAAAAAGCATACCGTAAACTGGCAAAAAAGTATCATCCGGATATGAACCCGGGCGACAAAGAGGCCGAGGCAAAATTTAAAGAGGCGACAGAAGCCTATGGCGTGCTGAGTGATCCGGACAAACGGCGTCAGTACGATCAGTTTGGCCACGCTGCATTTGAAAACGGCGGTGGCGGCGCAGGAGCCGGCGGATTCGGCGGCTTCGACTTTGGCGGCGGAGATATGGGTGATATCTTCGGCGATATTTTCGGCGACCTGTTCGGTGGCGGCGGAAGCAGAAGAAGAGCAAACAATGGACCGATGAAGGGAGCAAACCTCCGCGCTGTTGTCCACATTACGTTTGAGGAAGCTGTTTTCGGATGCCAGAAAGAGCTCGAGATCAACCTGAAGGATACCTGTACAACGTGCCACGGAACCGGCGCAAAACCAGGAACTTCACCGGAGACATGCTCCAAATGTAACGGAACTGGTCAGATTACGTACACACAGCAGACCATGTTCGGTTCTGTGAGAAACGTGACGACCTGTCCGGATTGTAACGGAACCGGAAAGATCATTCGCGATAAATGTACCGCATGCCACGGCACGGGCTATACATCCAGCAGAAAACGCATTCAGGTCAACATTCCGGCTGGAATCGACGATGGACAGAGCATCCGGATCCGTGAAAAAGGTGAGCCGGGTGTAAACGGCGGACCGAGAGGAGATTTGCTTGTCGAGGTTCAGGTAACCCGTCATCCGATCTTCCAGAGACAGGATATGAACATCTTCTCTACCGCACCGATTACATTTGCGCAGGCAGCGCTCGGCGGTGATGTGAAGATCAGCACCGTTGACGGAGACGTTCTCTATACCGTAAAACCGGGAACTCAGACCGATACCAAGATCCGTCTGAAGGGAAAAGGCGTTCCATCTCTCCGGAACAGCAATGTACGCGGCGATCACTATGTAACACTTGTTGTTCAGACACCGACCAGGCTGAACGAAAAAGCAAAAGAAGCCCTTCGTGCCTTTGATGAAGCTTGCGGAAACCGTCAGGTGCCAGAAGCAAAAGCAGCCGATGGTGAGAATACCGCAGAACAGCCGAAGAAGAAAAAAGGGTTTATGGATAAGGTGAAGGAAGCGTTTGAGGATATTGATAAATAAAAAATCTATCTGTTTTTGTTCTCATTCGGACAAAATTTCTCACAGACTTGAGCATGTAGAATATGAAAAGTCTTTTCCAACACGCTCTAATATGAAAGAAATAGAAAATATGAGATAAATGAAAAGAAGAACCTGCAGGAGAAACAGGTTCTTCTTTTTTGACAAAATTTAAAAATACAGAATATTCAGAAAATTGCAATATTGATCTAAATCAAGAGAATGATGAGATGTGAAAAACTGTTCATGATATAATTAACAAAATTGCATAGGAATAAAAAAGATTGATGTTATGTAATGTAAAATAAAAAGGCAGAAAGGAAATAGAGCGGTTGGAAAATGAAAATATAGAAAAACAGGAGTTCTTCAAAACTTATTTAGGTATCAAAAATAAAAATGTGCTGAGCAGTCTGGAACAAATGGCGTATGTCTGGAAGGTGAAAGATAAGGAAGTTATCATTCGAGAAGGGGAACCGCTGCCATGCGTTCCTTTTCTGGTATCGGGCATTGTAAAAGGGTATTGTGAAAGCAAGGGAGATGGAAAAGAGCATGTTTCCTGCTTTGGTTATTTAAAAGGAGACATTGTTGTAGGAATTTCCAATTTATCCGTAAATGTGAAATCACTTTTGACGATAGAATCAATCAGTTCGTGTACCATGCTGTGCGTCCCGATACCAGAATTGTTGAAGTTGATTGAGCAATCGCCGGAAATGATGCGTTTATATAACCGTGCACTCAGCCTTGCATATAAAAAGCTAATTGAACATGAGGATATTGTTGCAAACCACAGGGCAAAGGAACGATATCAATATTTTGTTGATACCTATCGGGATCTGGTAGACGTTGTGAGTAAGAAAGATATCGCTTCCTATCTGCATTTATCGCCGGAGAGTCTGAGCCGTGTCCTGAAAAGCTATAAGGAAGAAAAATAGAAAAACGAATCGAAAAGTGATGCGCGCTGAGCGGAAAAATTTAATCAAATCAAGGAAATCCCTGTTTTCATTGAGGAAAGCAATAAGCAGTGAGGCGGGGAATTGCGTGAATCAGGAGGGGAAAGCCCCTTATAAGAGAGAAGACGGCAGATCTAAAAAAAGCAGATTATAAAGTACAAAAAAGAAATGGAAGGGGAAGAAAAATGGCATTTTTAGATGGAGTAAAAGGAAAAATTTCAAAAGCAGGATATTCAACTATGCAAAAAGCAAAGGATTTGTCGGAGATTACGAAACTGAATATGGTGATTTCTGAATCGGAGACGAAAATCAATGAAATCTACAGTGAAATAGGATATAAAGTTTACTGTGCATATCGGGAAAATCCGCTGGAAGAAGTCAAAGAGGAAATTGGCCAGATCCGGGAGCTGGAAGAGGCTATGGAAGCATGCAAACTGCAGATCCAGGCAATCAATGCAATGAACAGCTGCCCGCGCTGCGGTGCAAAAATCAAACCGGAAATGATGTTCTGCAGCAGCTGTGGAATGAAACTGCAGAGTGAAGAACAGGAAACGGTGGAAGAAGAACAGGAACGGCCGGCTTTTTGCAGTGAATGCGGAGCACCGCTGGAACCGGATATGAAATTCTGTACGGTTTGTGGACATAAAGTTGACGAGTAAAATCGAGAGCGTGTTTGAAAAAGCAAAGCACAGAAGAGAAGATCAAATCAGACAGCAAAAAGATAAATGATCCAAAATAGGGAGGTGGATTTTGGATCATTTATTGCAAAGAAAAAAGATTTGTGGATAAAAAGGGACAGGAGAGGAAAACAAGTATGAAAAAATGCCCGGTATGTGGAAAAGAGTGGTCAGATGCGACAAGATTTTGCGGAAGCTGTGGAGCAAAACTGGAGGATGGAAATATTGTAGTGCCAGATATAGTGCCGGATGATGGGAAAGAGGAGCAGAGAAAAAAAACAGAGCCGGTCAAACCGAGTGTGAAAAAAACGATAGAACCTGTCAGAACGAAAACGAGGGAAACAGCAGAAAATAAAAAGATAGCAGAAGAAAAAGAAGAAGAAAAAAACACAGCTGAACGTAAAAGAGCAGAATACAATAAATCGGACGCCGTGCTGCCGGTAAAACGCAGAAAAAAAGGATGGAAAATTGCGACAGCACTTGGCCTGACTGCAATAGTGGCAGTCGGAGCAGTAGTTTTCTGTGTGAAGTCCGGGGAAAACATGGAACACCCATTTGTAGAATTATATGGGGACAGTTATGAAATTCTCACGAAAGAAAAACTGGGACATACCATAACCATTACAGACAATGGGCTGGACTGGTGAGAAGAGATCCCTATTACCTATTGTGGAAAGCAGAGTAGCAGTGTCCTTACAGAGTAAGAGAGTGCAAAAAATCTGGAAAATTATATTAGGACTCTATTCAGAAGTAAAGATACGATGAGAGAAAAAGGAGTAGAGAATATATGAAAAAAGCAGGAAGCCGAATTTTGATCATTACTTTTGGAATTATGGCGGCTATAGCAATTTTATATCCATGGAAGTTTGTTCCGGAATATGGAATACTCCAGATGACGGAATCAGGGGAAAAAGCTGGAAAAACAGCGGAAAGCCAGGAGTCCGATGAGGAATATATGCAGGTGGCAGATCGTGCAGTCGAAGTATTATTTACAGGAGATACCGATACGCTTCTGAGCCTGTTGCCGGAGCGGTATTTTGGCCAATATGGGGAAACGTTACAGTGGATCATAGAAAATGCAGTGGAAGAGGAACTTCAGAAACTGCAAGATGAAGTTGGGGATATACAAATTACCCATTGGCCAGTCAGATCAGAAAAACAGTCCGAAGGCAACATGGAAAAAATAAAAAGTCATTATGGAGAAGAAGGAGATACGGTCACCGATGCAAGAAATGTGTTTGTGGAAGTGAGTGCATCCGGTATAGAACCGGAAGAAATGGAGATAGCGGTTGTTGAAATTGACGGAAAATGGTATCTCGACTCTGAGGGTTGGGACGATGGATCGAAAGAAAACTATGACGACGAAGACGACGAAGAAGAAGATGATGATGATACATGGTCGGATGATGAAGACGATATAAGTTCAAATGCGGAGACGTCTCATACATTGGAAAATATGAAATTTTCTGATGCAAGAGAATTTCAGGATGGACTTGCCTTTGTAAGAATTCACGGAAAGGGGGAATCTTACAAAGGCTTTCTGGATAAAAAGGGAAAGTTAAAGTTTTATATACCTTTTGATGAAGATGCAATTGATGCAGATATTTATCGGTACGATGTGAATTTTAATAATGGTTATAACTGGTTCGTCTATGACAATATTTTTTATGTGATTGACACGGATGGAATGATAAAAAGCCAGTATGATGCAGACAAAGTGGCAGATTACGGCGGTGGTTATACCTGGCTGGAGGAGGAAGAAAATGTATCCTGGGATGATGCCGGGTTTTGGAAATATACACTGTATAGTCCGGAAGGGGGTGAAGTGTGTGATTATACAGTCAGCAATCAGGACCTGGAAAATCTGAGTTTTAAAAGATCCTACATGGGTGATGGAAAATTTCTGTATAAAAAAATGGACGGTACGAAAGAAGTCTGTGTTCTGGTTGAGCCGGAACTGGGAAAAGAAACAGAGTTAAACGTTTCGTTTGACAAAGCAGAAGAACATGGAATGCGGGACGGACTTATCATAGAAACGGGCGCAATGGACGATGGATATTGGGCAGGGGATGAAAATCCGTTTCATATTACAGTGATCGGGAATGGAGAAGAAAAAGAAATTGAAATCCCGAGTCAGTATCTTGGCCCGTTTGGCGGATATCCGACTCTGCTCGACTGGACAAAAAAATATGCACTTTTTACGGTAAGACAGGACGACCAGGACATTTATTTTTTGTGTGATCTGGAGACAGGCGATATCAAAAAATATACAGGAAAGTATGCGCCGTATTTTAAATATTATTCCACTACAACAAGCTGCATCGAGGATAATGTTCTTGCACTTTCCATGTATGGGGAAGATAATCAGTTTTATGTCTGCCTGATCAATGCGGATACCATGAAAGAAATTGCCGATCCGATTGCCGGAGAATCTTTTTCCATGGAAGATAAGACATTACTGATCGATCAGAAAGAATTGTATGATTTAAGCGGGAATCTGTTATATACCGTTGAGGATGGAAAAAAAGGAGAACTGGTCAGTGATGGAATCCTGCAGGTAACATACAGCGAGGAAGAAAAAGAGACTGTGGATGGTGAGTCGGAATATGTCGAGGTAGATAAGACAGATTATTACGATCTGAAAGGCAAAAAGTTATTTTCGGAAATGGATACAGCAGATAGCAAAATGGTGCCGGAACCATCAGAAGAAGTATAAAAATAGAGCAGAACAGGAGAATTTTCAGATGAAAACAAAAGCAAAATACGTCATTGTAATTCTGTTTTTATGTACGATACCACTATATTTCTGCAGAATGATCGGCTGGAAAGATGATGCCATCCGGCTTTACGATGTGATTCTCTATGGAATGGAAAGCCAGGAAGGAGACTCTTTTGTCGGAGGGATGATCTGGAAACTGATGCAGGAAAGTGTCTTTGAAAATATCAACGCATGGTTGATTGGAACAGCGGCAGTAACGCTTGTGGGATCAGTTCTGGTTACGCTGTTAAATGGAAAAAAGACCTATGTTCTGGCAATTGTATTATCCATCGTGACAAACGGAGGTCTTGCGTGGTCAATGCAACGACTCAGCTGGGGATGGAAAAACAAGGTTGATTATAACGGCCAGATGACAGGAATGCCGCTTCGCATGGAATTTGTGTGGGTGTGGATAGCACTTCATGTTCTGATTCTTATATTTGCACTGTGGGGAATGGTTTCTAAAGAGAAAAGTGCTTCAAAGAAAAGTATTTCAAGAAAAATTGAGCCGGAAAAAATCAAATCAAAAAAAACGGAATCGAAAAAAATCAAGCCGGAAGAAACCGTATCAAAGAACCCGGCAGCTTCGAAGATGCGGTCAGCGTGTCCCTCCTGCGGAAGAATTCCGAAAGAAGGAGAAAAGTTTTGTACGCGCTGCGGATCAAAACTGCAATAAGAGGAGCAGAAAATGAAAAAGGAAATCAAATGTCCCAGGTGCAGACGCAGGATTCAGAAAGAAGATGCCTATTGCCAGTACTGTGGCTGCCATGTGGCGGAAGAAAAAAAGAAGAAGAGAAAAAAGAAAATTCGAAGATTTCTGGTACTTGTCATTGTGATTGTGCTGTTTTTAGGTATCCTGCTTGCCATTGCAGTTGGATCACAGAAGAAGCAAATACAGGGATGGAAAGAAAGACAACTGGAAGAATGGAAACAAAAACAGGAAAAAGTGCAGGCAGATGAAGGTGACCAAAGCCAAAAACAGAACAAGAATCAGAATGGAGAACAGTCGCAGGATAGTCAGGATGTGAAAGAGCCAGGCACAATGAAAAAATGTGCCAATGGGGATACGGTTTATCAGCCGTCGGTAAGTACCGTTTCTTATGATGAAGATACCGGCCTGTTGTACTACGAAAATCTGCTGATTGTTTATCTGATAGAAAACAGCAGCCAGGAAGAGCGGGAAGCACTTGCAGCAAAGGTAGATGGAACGCTGGTTGGAAATATGAGCGGAAGCATGAACGTGATTGAAATCCTGGTGGAGGACACCGCGTATGCGGATCTGGAACAGAAGGCTGAAATTCTGATGGAAGAAGAAAATGTGCTCTACAGTTCGACGGAAATTCCGATGATGATGGAAAATACTGCAGATGAGAATCCATGGGAGGCAGGAGAACAGGATAAAAAGAATAATGACCATAATGAAAGCAAACCAGATGGAAATGACTGGTGGGCAGAGGCAATTGGAGCATTTTCTGCATGGGACTATGTTGATTCCCACGAGCAGGATCTTGCCAATGTGGCGGTCGGCATTATGGATGATGGAGTTGATGCGGAACACGAAGAATTTCAGAAAAACGGCGAAAGTAAAATTCACTGGCTGGAAGATTACAAAGAAAATCTGGCATTTGACCATGGCACACATGTGACGGGATTGATCGGTGCGGAAAATAATCAGGCCGGAATCCGTGGTGTGGCAGATCGGACGGATTTGTATTTTGTGAGCTGGTGGAAAGAAGATCTCTTCAGTACAGGAGAATATGTAAATGTAACAAAACAGATGATTGAAACGATGCTAAGTGAACATACGGCCTGCGTGGTGAATAATTCATGGGCAACTGTGATACAATCCAGAGAGCAGTATTTAAAAGATACGCTAATCGGGGAAAGACCGGTATGGGAAGAAAAAATAGCGGAGTTTCTCATAGAAAAAGGGAAGATTGATCAGAAATATGAGTTGTACGAAAGTTATCAAAAGGAATTAGAAACGAGCGCAAAATGCACTTCCAGTCAGATGATAGTGATGCTTTTTGAATTGCTTTTAAATCAACAGGAAAGATTTTTAATTGTCCAGAGTGCAGGCAATGGGTATGATAACGGTGGTGTGGGATTTGATGCTCAAAAGACAGGAGATTATTGCGGAATTAATGAGGAGGTTTATAACAGACTGGATGGAGAAACGCATAGATTAAGCAGAAGCGGATACTCCTATGAGAAAATTCGAAATCATATCCTGATTGTAGGTGCAGTGCAGGAAACAGAAAAGGGATATCAAATGACAGAATTTTCAAATTATGGTTCCAATATAGATATTGTTGCACCTGGATATGATGTTTACAGCACGATTACAGAAAAAGATGATTCCTATACCGAAGAAAATCCAGGCCATAAAAATCTTAGAACAGTGAAAAACGGGATTAAATATGGAAATCTGTCTGGAACATCCATGGCGGCCCCACTGGTTTCCGGTTCTGCGGCTGTTCTGTGGTCTGTGGCTCCGGAACTTTCGGCGGAGGAGGTAAAAGAGACACTGATCTCCACAGCCGGAACCGCAAGATCAACCTGTCAGGAGGACAAGCGGGAAGAGTATCCGATGCTGAATCTGAAAGCTGCCCTGGAAAAGGTGGCAAAAAAAGATGCAACACATGTAATACTGGAAACCTTTTATAATAACGGAGAAAAAACGCATGACCTGTTTGCTTCAGAAGAAAATCGGGATCAGGAGTATGCTGTGATTACCGGATTGGATCAGGATGAAAATGTAGTATGGACCATTGAGACAGAAAAATCTCCGGCAGCGGAGATAACAGCCAATACAGAAATTGGAATTTATGAAGACAGGTATTATTATGCGCATTGTGGAGTTATTTATGCCGTACGCCTCCGGGACGGAAAAGAAATCTGGCACAGTGCATCATCACATGGTTCCATGACAGGAACGGATTTCGGACCGGACGGAACACTTTATTACTGCTCTTTCTATGGACCGGATTTTGGCGCAATTGATAAAGACGGAAATGAATTGTATGAAGTAGAAAGTTTCTATCCGGGATACTATTGGGCATATGAAGTACATTACGAAGGTGATCATGTTGATGTGAAAATGGACGGTACACCGTCCGGAGAAGAAACGGTGATCCGTGTCAATCTTTCTGACTATTCTTATTCTGTGGTACAGGAGTAGAAAACATGATTCCAGGCATAAACCCAAGGATAGACTGAAACATGAGTCTAGGCATAAGCACGGGATAGGACAAAACATAAGATAAAGTATAATGGGATGCCGCAGTTCGGGAAAAAATCCGGATTGCGGCATTTTTTTGCTGTCATGCACACGAACAAAAGATCCAAGGGGAGCTTTTTAGTGAAAAAAGAGTGAATTTGCACACAGGAAGTCCGAAATTTGATATAATATGAGAAATTTGAGGGAGATAAAAATTTTTTAACCGAATCATCGCTAACTACAGATATCCATTCGATGAACAGGAAAGGGACAGGGGACTTTATTTATGAAATTTCGACCATGTATTGATATCCACAATGGAAAAGTAAAACAGATTGTTGGGGGATCCTTAAAAGATCAGGGAAACCAGGCAAATGAAAATTTTGTTTCGGAGCAGGATGCGTCTTACTATGCGCAGTTATATAAAGAAAAAGGGATCACCGGAGGTCATGTGATTCTTCTGAACAAAAAAAATTCCGAATATTATCCGGAAACAAAGCGGCAGGCGCTGCTGGCACTTTCTACGTATCCGGGCGGACTGCAGGTTGGCGGCGGTATCGACGCGGAAAATGCCTGCGAATTTCTGACGGCCGGTGCAAGCCATGTGATCGTGACATCGTATGTGTTCCGGGATGGCCATGTATTCTATGAAAATCTCGAAAAACTGGTAACGACTGTTGGAAAACAGCGGCTGACCATGGACTTAAGCTGCCGGAAACGAAACGGGAAATATTATATTGTAACGGACCGCTGGCAAAAGTTTACAGAGGAAGAAGTAACGGAACCGCTCCTGCATCATCTGACGGAATACTGTGATGAATTTCTGATCCACGCGGTAGATGTCGAAGGAAAAGCATCCGGTATCGAGACAGAACTGGTGGAATTACTTGCGAAAATGAAAGATTTCCCTGTTACATATGCCGGCGGCGTCGGAAACTTTGCGGATCTGGAACTGCTGAAAAAGGTTGGGAACGATCATGTGGATGTGACGATCGGAAGCGCACTGGATCTGTTTGGCGGAAACATGAAATTTGAAGACGTACTGGAAATGTGCAGAAGGTAAGGAAAAAGATAACAAGCAAAGAAAATAACATGACAGGATAAAGTGTGTTTGATTTCCTCATATAGATGCGAGAAAAAATGGACGGAAAGAAAGAATCACAAAAATTGCAGGAAAAAACTCTAAAATATTCATGAATTTTCTAAATACTATTGCAAATAGAGACAACTATTGCTATAATTAGAGTTACTTACAGGGGAAGTGAAGAGCCTGTAAAATTTGAGAGCAAAGGGGTTGGGCATAATGAAAATTACCATCAGCGGAAAAAATATTGACGTGACAGAGGGATTAAAAGCCGCGGTCAACGAAAAACTTGGCAAACTGGAGAAATATTTTACGCCTGACACAAATGTCATTGTAACCTTAAGCGTAGAGAAAGAAAGACAGAAAATTGAGGTTACCATTCCGGTAAAAGGAAACATCATCCGTTCCGAGCAGGTAAGCAACGATATGTACGTATCCATCGATCTGGTAGAGGAAGTGATCGAACGCCAGCTTCGCAAATACAAAAACAAAATTGCCGACAAACAGCAGGAAGCAGGAAACTTCCAGAAAGAATATCTGGAGCATGACTATCTGGAGGACGAAGACATCCAGATCATCCGTACGAAAAAATTCGGCATGAAACCAATGTATCCGGAAGATGCCTGCGTACAGATGGAACTTCTTGGACACACCTTCTTCGTATTCCGCAATGCAGAGACCGACGAAGTAAACGTCGTTTACAAGAGAAAGAACAACACCTACGGTCTGATCGAGCCGGAGTGCTGAAAAGTAAATAAAGAATGAACAGTCACCCTGTTTCCAGCTTAGAAAAGCTGTGAAACAGGGTGACTTTTTCGCGGAAAGGGCCGGAAAGTCCGGGAAAAGCCGTAAAAACAGCGGAAAACCGGGGAACGGCACCAAATGTTTACGAAAAATTCATTGTTATCTTGTGCCAGAAGTGGTAGAATAGTACCATATGTTAATATGGCAATTAATAGAGAAAGCAGGAGCAAACATTCTATGAAATTCACAGAAAAACTTTTTGGTACGCACAGTGAGCGCGAGCTGAAACGAATCTATCCAATTGTAGACAAAATCGAAGCTCTCCGCCCGACCATGCAGGCGCTGACCGATGAAGAGCTGCGTGCCAAGACAAAGGAATATAAAGACCGCTACAACGGAGGAGAATCCCTGGATTCCATTCTCCCGGAAGCATTCGCAACCGTCCGCGAGGCAGCAAAACGTTCCCTCGGTATGGAGCACCACCGCGTACAGCTGATCGGTGGTATTATCCTCCATCAGGGCCGTATCGCCGAGATGAAAACCGGTGAAGGAAAAACCCTTGTTTCCACCCTTCCGGCTTACCTGAACGCACTGACCGGACGCGGCGTCCACATCGTTACCGTCAACGACTACCTGGCAAACCGAGATGCAGAGTGGATGGGAAAAGTCCACAGATTCCTCGGTCTGACCGTCGGCGTCGTTTTAAATGATATGAAAAACGATGAGCGCCGCCAGCAGTACGCATGCGATATCACCTACATCACCAACAATGAGCTTGGTTTCGATTACCTGCGTGACAACATGGTGATCTACAAAGAGCAGCTCGTACAGAGAGAGCTTGCTTACTGTATCATCGACGAGGTCGACTCCGTCCTGATCGACGAGGCAAGAACACCTCTGATTATTTCCGGACAGAGCAGCAAATCCACCAAGCTGTACGAGACCGCAGATATTCTGGCACACCAGATGCAGCGCGGCGAGGCAAGCGGCGAGATGACCAAGATGACCGCGATCATGGGCGAGGAGATCGAGGAGACCGGAGACTTCATCGTCAACGAGAAGGACAAATTCGTTACCCTGACCGATGACGGTGTGAAGAAAGTCGAGAACTTCTTCCATATCGAGAACCTCTCCGATCCGGAGAACCTGGAGATCCAGCACAACGTGATCCTGGCGCTGCGTGCCAATTATCTGATGCACCGCGACAAGGACTACGTAGTCAAAGACGACGAGGTTCTGATCGTCGATGAGTTCACCGGCCGTATCATGCCGGGGCGCCGTTATTCCGATGGTCTGCATCAGGCAATCGAGGCAAAAGAGCACGTAAAAGTAAGAAGAGAGAGCAAGACTCTGGCAACCATCACGTTCCAGAACTTCTTTAACAAATACGAGAAAAAAGCCGGCATGACCGGTACTGCCCTCACCGAGGAGCAGGAGTTCCGTGACATCTACGGCATGGACGTTATCGAGATCCCGACCAACCGCCCGGTCATCCGTGTGGATATGGACGATGCCGTATACATGACGAAAAAAGAGAAATTCCACGCAGTCGTAGAGGAAGTCAAAGAGGCACATGCCGTGAACCAGCCGGTTCTGGTTGGTACCATCACCATTGAGACTTCTGAGCTGATCAGCAAAATGCTGCGCCGCGAGGGAATCCCGCATCAGGTCTTAAATGCGAAGTTCCATGAGCTCGAGGCAGAAATCGTAGCCCATGCCGGCGAGGCAGGAGCCGTTACCATCGCGACCAACATGGCCGGCCGTGGTACCGATATCAAGCTGGATGATGTGGCAAAAGCTGCCGGCGGCTTAAAGATCATCGGCACCGAGCGTCATGAGTCCCGCCGTATCGACAATCAGCTCCGCGGTCGTTCCGGCCGTCAGGGAGACCCGGGTGAGTCCCGTTTCTACATTTCCCTGGAAGACGATCTGATGAGACTCTTCGGTTCCGAAAAACTGATGGGCATTTTCAAATCCCTCGGCGTACCGGAAAATGAGCAGATCGAGCACAAGATGCTTTCTTCCGCCATCGAAAAAGCGCAGAAGAAGATCGAGGGCAACAACTACGGAATCCGTAAAAACCTGCTCGACTATGACCAGGTCAATAACGAGCAGCGTGAGATCATCTACAAAGAGAGACGCCGCGTTCTGGACGGCGAGAGCATGAGAGACACCATTTTCAAGATGATTGCCGACACCATCGACAATACTGTGGATCTCTGCATCGGCGAGAACACCGAGCAGTCCGAGTGGGATCTGACCGAGTTAAATGAGATGCTGCTCTCCATCATGCCGGTGAAGGCAGTGACAAAAGAGCGCGTAGAGAAGATTTCCAAAAACGAGCTGAAACAGCAGTTAAAAGAGGAAGCTGTTAAACTCTACGAGGAGAAAGAAGCAGAATTCCCGGAGGAGGAGCAGATTCGTGAGCTTGAGCGTGTCGTTCTTCTGAAGGTTATCGACCAGAAGTGGATGGATCATATCGATGATATGGATCAGCTCCGCGAGGGTATCGGCCTGCAGGCATACGGCCAGAGAGACCCGAAGGTTGAGTACAAGATGGCAGCTTACGACATGTTTAACGAAATGCTCGAGTCCATCCAGCAGGATACCGTCCGTCTCCTGTTCCATGTACGTGTTGAGCAGAAAGTAGAACGTGAGCAGGTAGCCAAAGTGACCGGAACCAACAAAGACGAGTCCGGCCCGAGAAAACCGGTACAGCGCGCAGAGCGTAAGATCTATCCAAACGATCCATGCCCGTGCGGAAGCGGCAAGAAGTACAAACAGTGCTGCGGAAGAAAACCGGTTTGATAAAAGCAGAACAGCAGTGAGACGGATGAGCACGATCCGTTTGACAAAGCACGCAGCTTCCCTACCAGAAGCTGCGTGTCATACAAAATATAAAACAGAAAGCAGGTGAAGCTTGTGGTAGTTGAATTAGACCAGTTCAAAATGGAACTTGGCACATACGATAAACCATTAGTGGAAGTGAGGGATTCACTTTGACCTCGCTAACAAAGAGCAGAGGATCGAAGAATTAGAGCGTAAAATGGAGGAACCCAATTTCTGGGACAACCCCGAAGAAGCGCAGGAGCAGATGAAACAGCTGAGCAGCATGAAAGAGGACAGAGATACGTATCAGAAACTGGTATCCGCCAAAGAAGATATGGAAACTCTGATCGAGATGGGACAGGAGGAGGATGACAATTCCGTTGTTCCGGAAATCGCGGAAATGATGGAAGAGTTCAAGGCATCCTTCGATGCCATCCGCATCAAAACCCTGCTGTCCGGCGAATTTGACAAGGACAATGCGATCATCAAACTGAACGCAGGTGCAGGCGGAACCGAGGCGTGCGACTGGTGCGGCATGCTGTACCGTATGTACACCAGATGGGCAGAACGCAAAGGCTTTACGATCGAGGAACTCGACTTTCTGGATGGTGATGAGGCCGGTGTGAAGTCCGTGACATTCCAGGTCAACGGCGAAAACGCTTACGGTTATCTGAAATCCGAAAAAGGCGTTCACCGTCTCGTCCGTATTTCTCCGTTCAACGCGGCAGGAAAACGCCAGACATCGTTCGTATCGTGCGATGTTATGCCGGATATCGACAAAGAGATCGATGTTGAGGTTCGTGATGAGGATATTCGTATCGATACGTACCGTTCCAGCGGTGCCGGCGGACAGCACATCAACAAGACGTCATCGGCGATCCGAATCACGCATATGCCGACCGGCATCGTGGTTACGTGCCAGAATGAGCGTTCCCAGTTCCAGAACAAGGACAAGGCAATGCAGATGCTGAAAGCAAAATTGTATATGCTGAAACTCCAGGAGCAGGCAGATAAGCTGAGCGACATCCGCGGCGAAGTAACCGAGATCGGCTGGGGCAACCAGATCCGTTCTTACGTTATGCAGCCATACACCATGGTCAAAGACCACCGTACCAACGCAGAGACCGGAAACGTCGATGCAGTCATGGACGGCGGAATTGATCTGTTTATCAACGCATATCTGAAGTGGATTGCCCTCGGAACCGGAGCGAAAGAGGAAGAAGCATAATTCGGCTGTGGGCAGAGCACAGTGACAAGTAAAATAAGGAGCATTTTCACCAACAGAGGACGGAAATGCTCCTTTCTGTTTTAAAGCCAAAGGCAAACAGGAGGTAAAAGTATGGGTATTATCAGAGCAGCAGTCAATGCAGTACACGGCAGTCTCGCCGATCAGTGGCTGGAGACCGTGGAACCGTATGAGATGGGGGAACATACGGTATTTACAGAGGGAATTCTGGTAAGAAAAGGCCAGAATAAAAAGGGAAGCCAGACGATTTCAAACGGTTCTGTGATCCATGTCTATGACAATCAGTTCATGATGCTGGTAGACGGCGGAAAGATCATTGATTATACCGCAGAGCCGGGCTACTTTACTGTAGACCAGTCATCGTCTCCGTCGATGTTCAGCGGATCGCTTGACGCGGCAGTAAAAGATACGTTTGAGCGCCTGAAATTCGGCGGCCAGACCCCGCATGAGCAGAGAGTTTTCTATATTAATCTGCAGGAAATCAAGGGAATCAAATTCGGAACGAGAAATCCGGTCAACTATTTCGACCAGTTCTACAATGCCGAGCTGTTCCTTCGGGCACACGGTTCCTATTCCATCCGCATCGTCGATCCGCTCCGCTTCTACGCAGAGGCTGTGCCGAGAAACGCATCCCGCGTGGAGATCGAGGATATCAACGAGCAGTATATGAACGAATTTTTAGAGGGCCTGCAGTCCTCGATCAATCAGATGGCAGCCGACGGCATCCGCATTTCGTTCGCAGCATCCAAGAGCGCCGAGCTGTCCCGCTACATGGCAGATGCGATGGATGAGAGCTGGCGGGCAATGCGCGGCATGGAGATCCAGTCCGTGGCAATCGCAAGCCTTTCCTACGATGAAGCTTCCCAGAAACTGATCCAGATGCGCAACGAAGGTGCGATGATGTCTGATCCATCGATCCGTGAGGGCTATGTACAGGGAGCGATGGCACGCAGTATGGAGAAAGCAGCAGCCAACCCAAACGGAGCCATGAACGGCTTTATGGGTGTTCAGATGGGCATGAATGCCTTCGGTTCCTCGTTTGCATCGGCGTCCGCTTCGAATCAGCAGCAGATGCAGCAGCAGGCGGCAGCCAAGGCACAGCAGGAAGCTGCAAAAGGCGTATGGAAATGCTCCTGCGGAACGGAGAACACCGGCAATTTCTGCTCAAACTGCGGAAGTGCAAAGCCGATGGTGTGGATCTGCGGCAAGTGTGGAACCGAGAACAGCGGTAAATTCTGTTCGAACTGTGGCAGCCCGAAACCGGAAGCGGCAGGAAAATGGGTCTGCGCATGCGGAACGGAGAATACCGGCAAGTTCTGCTCGAACTGCGGAAAACCAAGACAGTAAAAGAAAACAGATAACCATCCAATACAACAGCGGCTCCGGGGAAGGAGGGATAGAATATGGAGGTTATTACATACAAATGCCCGAACTGCGGAGGCGATCTGACCTTCGATCCGGCAAGCGGAAAGTATAAATGCGAGTACTGCCTGTCCTCGTTTACACAGGAAGAAGCCGAAAAGGCGAACCCGAAAGCAGCGGAAGCGCTGAACGTGGAGGACGATGCTGCCGGTGCACAGGAAGCATCCGATGCACAGAAGGAAAGCAGTACGGAGGAAACAAAAGGGGAAACAGAGCAGGGCGAAGCAGTTGTCTACACCTGTCCGAACTGCGGCGCTGAGATTGTGACCGATGCGACGACGGCAGCGACATACTGTTTCTACTGTCACAACCCGGTGGTGCTTTCCGGCCGGCTCTCGGGAGAATATATGCCGGATTTCGTGCTGCCGTTTAAGATCAGCAAGGAGCAGGCAATCGAGAAATTTTTGTCATTTGCGCGGAAGAAACGCTTTATTCCGAAGGACTTTTTCGAGAAAAACCAGGTACAGAAGATGACGGGTGTCTATTTCCCGTACTGGATTTACGGCGGAGACTTTGAGACGGATTACATAGCACGCGGCCGGAAGGTGAGAGTCTGGCAGACCGGTGATGTGGAGTACAAAGAGACCAGCATCTACGATGTCCGCCGGGAGGGCGAGGTCCGCGTGGACGGTCTGTCGCGCAATGCACTGAACAAGGCCGACCGCGATCTGATCGAATGCGTGCAGCCCTATCGTCTGGAGGAGATGCAGCCGTTTTCTATGGGCTATCTTTCCGGATTTCAGGCGGAAAAACGTGATATCGAACAGGCGCAGATCGCACCGGAACTGAAAAAAGAGCTGGAGATGATGGCGCGCGGCGCAATGCGGAACGAGGCGAACGAGTATCTCTCCCTCGAGCAGGAGAAAATGAAGCTTTCTCCAAAGCGGGAGGACTGGCGTTACGTACTGTTTCCGGTCTGGACACTGACGTATCCGGGAAAAGACGGAAAGGTTTATTACTACGCGATGAACGGCCAGACCGGCACGATCAACGGTGATTTTCCGTTTGAGCGGAAGAGAGCCCTTCTGACGTCGGCTGTGAGTGCTCTTCTGGTTCTGATTGTGATGCTGATAGGAGGGTATTTCGCATGAGAAGAATGAAAAAAGCAGGACAATATCTGCTCGGGATTTTTGCGGCCCTTCTGCTGTGCGGGATTTTTTCTGTGAATACCGTAAAAGCCGAATCCCAGCATATCTACGACAATGCATCGCTTCTTTCGGATGAGGAGGAGCAGGATCTCGAGAGATTCTGCGCGGAGTTCGAGAACAATACGGAAATTCATATGGTCATCCTGACCGAGCGCAGCAGCGGTTCCGAGGACTGTCAGGCGATTGCAGATGATTTTTATGACAAAAAGTATCCGAAAGAGCCAAACGGTGTCTGCTTCCTCATCGACATGGGACAGCGCCAGATCGTGATTTCGACGTCCGGTATTATGCAGTATTATATGTCGGACACGGAAATTGACGATATTCTGCAGGCGGCGCAGGGGTACGCGAAAGACGGCGACTATGCGGGAACTTTTGCAAAAATGATTACGATGACGCAGGAATGCTTCGACCGCGGCGTTTCCGATGCGGACTATCTGATTACAGAAGATGGTTCCATTATTCATTACCGTAAGATCAACAGCACGGAGGCTCTTATTGCTGTTATCGCAGCTGCTGCGACAGGAATTCTTGTTTATTTTGGAATCTGGAAAAGCTATCGACGAAAGAAAAACCGTGGTGCAAAGAGTTATGCGGATCTGAAGCGCGTGAAAATCAGAGACCGCAGGGATGCACTGATCGATCGCCATGTATCGATGCACAAAATCCAGAAGGATGATGGAAACCACGGCGGAGGCGTTTCTGGCGGCGGAGGTGGCGGTGGAAGCACCGTTCACACTTCGTCAAGCGGAAACAGCCACGGCGGCGGAAGCATTGGCTTCTGAAAAGCGATTCGAAAAAATTCCTTGCGCATTGTGTCGGAATATGGTACGATCTTTCCTGTGAAAACAAATGTATTTCCTGGAAAGAGTATAAAGGTAGAGGATTGCCATGAGAGAAGAAAAAACAAAGTACTATGTAATCAAAGAAAAAGCGGTTCCCGAGGTCCTTTTGAAGGTCATCGAGGCCAAACGGTTGATGGATATGCAGGAGCTTACCGTGCAGCAGGCAACGGAAAAAGCGGGAATCAGCAGAAGCTCTTTCTATAAATACAAAGATGATATTCTTCCTTTTCATGACAATGCAAAAGGAAAAACGATTACGTTTATTCTGCAGATGGACGATGAGCCGGGACTGCTTTCCGATGTGCTGAAGATTATCGCCGAGTTTCACGGAAACATTCTGACCATTCATCAGACGATTCCGTTAAACGGCGTGGCGTCACTGACAATCAGCGTGGATATCGCGGAAGACCGGGGAGACGCCTCGGAGATGATCAACGAGATTGAGTCCAGACAGGGAGTTCATTATTTTAAAATCTTAGGACAGGAGTCCTGAAAAAGAAAAAGCAAGAGAGGGACAAAAGAGATGATTCAGATTGCAGTATTAGGATATGGCACCGTTGGTTCCGGCGTGGTAGAAGTCATCAACACGAACCATGACAGCATCAACAAGAGAGCAGAGAACGAGATTAATATCAAATACGTTCTGGATTTAAGAGATTTCCCGGGAGATCCAGTGGAAAAAGTGCTGGTACATGATTACGAAGTGATCGCAAACGATCCGGAGGTTGATATTGTTGTCGAGGTCATGGGCGGCGTTGAGCCGGCTTACACCTTCACAAAACGTGCGCTGGAGGCTGGAAAGAGCGTCTGCACATCCAACAAAGAGCTGGTGGCAAGACACGGTACCGAGCTTCTTGCAATTGCAAAAGAGCACGGCGCAAACTATCTGTTTGAGGCAAGCTGCGGCGGCGGTATCCCGATCATCCGTCCGTTAAACTCCTCCCTGACTGCAGATGAGATCGATGAAGTAACTGGTATCTTAAATGGTACCACGAACTATATCTTAAGCAAAATGGCAAGCGACGGTTCCGATTTCGCGGATGTATTAAAAGAGGCACAGCGCCTCGGCTACGCAGAGCGCAACCCGGAAGCAGATGTAGAAGGCTACGATGCGTGCCGTAAAATTGCGATTCTTTCTTCTCTTGCTTATGGAAAAGAAGTCAATTACGAAGAGGTTTACACCGAGGGAATCACAAAGATCACCGCAGAGGATATCAAATATGCGACCTCGATGGGAACCGCAATCAAACTGCTCGCAACAAGCCGCAAGGTGGGTGATCAGTATTACGCCATGGTAAGCCCGGTGATGATTGATGCGAAAAACCCGCTGTACAGCGTAAACGGTGTCTTCAACGCCATCTTCATCCACGGAAATGTACTGGGTGATGCGATGTTCTACGGAAGCGGAGCAGGAAAGCTTCCGACCGCAAGTGCCGTTGTAGCCGATGTCGTAGACTGCGCAAAGAACAAAGGCAGAAACATCATGATGAGCTGGAGCGAGGAAAAACTGGACCTGCTGCAGATCGATGATGTAAAGAGCCGCTTCTTCGTCCGCGTGTCCGGCCACGCCGCAGAGCGCCAGAGTGAGATCGAGGAGCTGTTCGGAAAAGTAGAAATCGTAGCAGTTCCAAGTCTGTCCGAGGAGTTCGCATTTATTACCGGCGAAATCACAGAGCAGGAGTACAGAGAAAAAGCAGAGAAACTCGACGGAATCCAGAGCAGAATCCGCGCGAGAATTTAAGATCTCGAAATAGACATAACTAAAAAGACGTTTCACAGCCGTAAAGCAAGGGGTGTGAAACGTCTTTTTAGTTATCTTAAAATTTATTTTTAAAGATCTGTGCCGGATCCAAAGGAATCCGTATCATATCCCACCGGTTCCGATGCCGGATACAGGACATCTTTCCGTTCCTGATAGAACGCAGCCATCGTGATCTGCATATAGGGCATTACCCACAAAAAGCCGATGACACAGGAACAGGATGCGAGAATCTCAAGCCCTAAGAAACTTAAGAGAAGCAGAATGTAGCGGAAAAAGTTCTTCTTCATCATCGCAAAGCTCTGACGGATCGCCTGGATCGGGCCGATGCCGGGAGCGTCGTTCATCACAAAGGTGGAAAGGGAAAACGGAACCAGCACCAGCGTGGAAACGAGAGAGCCGATCAGCTTGTAAACGTAAACGTTCATCAGAGAAGAAAGCTCGGCTTCGATGGAAAGTGCTGTTCCAAGCGTCAGATCCGCACTCGGGGAGGAAAGATACTGGAAGCCCGGAATGCTGGAAATCAGGGCGATCACGGAGCTGATGCCGTTGATGATAAGGAACATCAGCACGTACTGGTCCGGGTGGTGATAGAAAGCGTAGAGCATATCACCGACGGAAATCGGTTCCCCGCGCAGCGTTGAGAGGCAGATCTTTAAGTAGCCCGCCTGAAAGAGGCTGAGGAGCAGGGAAAACAGGAACAGCGTCAGATTCAGGAAAATGATATCGTACAGCGTTGTGCCTGAAAAAATCAGCGTCGGGATGAGGGAGCAGGAGAAGGTGAGAAACAGGTTGATTGCGGTTGCGCCCACCAGCGTGCCGCATCGGCCTGCCATGGCCTCACGGGCCTGCTTTTTCAGTTCTGAAAATTTCTGTTTTTGTCCGTTCATGAAAAATCCTTTCTGGTACCTAGATGGTATTTCCGTCGGTGGTTGTTCCGTTATCCGGTGTCATCTGGTATTCCTGCATGTACTGATTGTAATACCGCTCAAGCAGGTTGGTGCTGCCGCCGCTGACCATGTTGAAAAGCAGGAAAGCATACATGCAGATACCGACAATTATGCCGATGGTACAGCCCGCCAGACCGGCTTTTGCCGTGCCGCTCATGCGTCCTGCGCCGCGGCTTAAAAGGGCGAAGATCACGCCGAGCGAGCCGAAAAACAGGGAACCCATGTTGAGCATGAACAAAAAGGAGCAGATCGCCATGACCATCGAAGCGGCCGCAAGGGCCTGCGAACCCGTCCTGCGCGGCGGCTGTACGGGAGGCTGCTGCTGGTAATGCTGATACGGTCCGGGACGCTGGCCCTCAGGCACGCCGTACGGATGGGAGGACTGATAGGAATCTCCGGACTCATTGGTGTTTGGATCGTAATTTTCTGGTGTCATAAAATGTCCTTTCTTCTGCAAAAAAGCGCGGTTTCACACGCAGTCTGTCAAAAAAGCTATAGTAAAGATTTTATCATGTAAGGTTGACAAAAACAAGACCTATTGATAAGGTAATAGAGTGGCTGTTCCGCCAAGGGTCCCGCTTTTTATGCGGGAAAAACAGAGAAGGAACAGCGTGTTTTGGAAGAGACAACAGGAGGAATTTACCTATGGATATGAATCAGGTATTGGCAGCCGAGCTGAACGTGAAACCGTGGCAGGTAGAAGCTGCAGTGAAACTGATTGACGAGGGAAACACGATCCCTTTTATTTCACGATATCGAAAAGAAGCAACGGGTTCCTTAAACGATGAGGTACTGCGAAATCTGTATGACCGTCTGATGTACCTGCGCAGTTTAAATGACCGCAAGGCCGTTGTCCTGGCGAGCATCGAGGAGCAGGGCAAGCTGACCGCAGAACTGAAAAAATCCATCGAAGAGGCCGCAACTCTCGTGGTTGTAGAGGATTTATATCGCCCGTACCGCCCGAAACGCCGGACGCGTGCGACGATCGCAAAAGAAAAAGGACTGGAGCCGCTGGCGAATATCATTCTTCTGCAGATGACAAAAGAGCCGCTCGAAAAAGAGGCAGAGGTTTTTGTTTCAGAAGAAAAGGAAGTCAAAACGGCAAAAGACGCCATTGCTGGTGCCTGCGACATCATCGCCGAGAGCATTTCCGATGAGGCCGATTACCGTATGGAGATCCGCCGCAGAACCGAGGCGAAGGGCCTGATCGTCTCGACAGCAAAGGATGAGAAAGCAGAGTCCGTTTACGAGAATTACTATGAGTTTTCCGAGCCGGTATCGAAAATTGCCGGACACCGTGTGCTGGCACTGAACCGCGGTGAGAAAGAAAAATTCCTGAACGTCAAAATTGAGGCGCCGACGGAAGAAATCCTGCGTTATCTCGAGAAAAAAATCATCACCAAAGAGAATCCGCAGACAAAGCCGGTTCTGCAGGCGACCATCGAGGATGCCTACAACCGTCTGATCGCTCCGGCCATCGAGCGTGAGGTCAGAAATCAGCTCACCGAAAAGGCAGAGGATGGCGCGATCAAGGTCTTTGGAAAGAACCTTGAGCAGCTTCTGATGCAGCCGCCGATCGCAGGCCAGGTTGTCCTTGGATGGGACCCGGCGTTCCGTACGGGATGCAAGCTGGCCGTTGTCGATGCGACCGGAAAAGTGCTCGACACCACCGTGGTTTACCCGACCGCGCCGACGAACGAGAAGAAGATTGCAGCAGCAAAAGCGACCGTAAAAGATCTGATCCACAAATACGGCGTCACCCTGATTTCTGTCGGAAACGGAACTGCAAGCCGTGAGTCCGAGCAGATCATCGTCGAGATCTTAAAAGAGATCCCGGAGAAGGTTGCGTATGTGATCACCAACGAGGCGGGAGCGTCCGTTTACTCCGCAAGCAAGCTGGCAACCGAGGAATTCCCGAACTTTGATGTCGGACAGCGAAGCGCCGCTTCCATCGCACGCCGCGTGCAGGATCCGCTGGCAGAGCTTGTCAAAATCGATCCGAAATCCATCGGTGTGGGCCAGTATCAGCACGATATGAACCAGAAGAAGCTCGGCGAGGCGCTCGGCGGTGTCGTTGAGGACTGCGTGAATAAAGTCGGTGTCGATCTGAACACGGCATCTGCGTCGTTGCTGGAATACATTTCCGGTGTCAGCAAGGTGATAGCAAAAAACATCGTGGCATACCGCGAGGAGAACGGCCGTTTCGAGAGCAGAAAAGAGCTCCTGAAAGTGGCAAAACTCGGACCGAAGGCGTTTGAGCAGTGCGCGGGCTTTATGCGCATCACCGGCGGCAAAAATCCGCTGGACGGCACAAGCGTTCATCCGGAGAGCTACGAGGCAGTCGAGAAGCTGTTTGCAAAGTTAAATATGAAGACAGAGCAGATCAGCGATGGACCGACGGCGTTCTTCATCAAAGATTACAAAAAGATGGCAGAGGAGATCGGTGTCGGCGAGATTACGCTGCGCGATATCATCAAAGAGCTGCAGAAGCCTGGCCGTGACCCGCGTGACGAGATGCCGCGCCCGATCCTGCGCACCGACGTGCTCGATATGAAGGACCTGAAGGTCGGCATGATCTTAAAGGGAACCGTGCGTAACGTCATTGACTTCGGTGCATTCGTCGATATCGGCGTGCATCAGGACGGACTCGTCCACATTTCCCAGATGACGAAACGCTTCATCAAGCATCCGCTGGAGGCTGTGAGCGTCGGCGATATCGTGGAAGTGAAGGTCATCAGCCTTGATCTGGCGAAGAAGCGGATCGGGCTGTCGATGCTGCTGGATAAATAAAGTGTGATACGTGGGCTGCCCGAAAGAAAACAGGGGCAGCCCGCGGTGTATCAAAGGGGGATTACCATGAATGAGGAAGAAGTGCTGGTCGGACGGATTCAGGATCTGGCAGAGCAGTGTTATCACAGGGATGTTCCGTCACACACGGAGTTTCTGACGCTGGCGGAGCAGGATCTGTTCTACCGTACGGTAAATAAAATCCCGGGCGTGCGTTACGTGCTGTCCGGCGGATACGAGGCGGCAGAGCGGAAAGCGGCGCTGTTTCTGCCATCCTATGCAGAGGACGGTGATGCGTCGATGCTTCCGATTGCAGTCGTGCGCATCAGCCCGCTGAATGAAAAATTTGCGGATGCGCTGTCACACCGTGATTTCTTAGGATCACTGATGAATCTCGGCGTGGAGCGGTATAAGCTGGGAGACATTCTGATCGATGGAAACCAGGCGTATCTGATCTGTATGGCGGATATGGCGGACTACATCTGTGCGGAGCTGAAAAAAGTGCGCCATACGAGCGTGTACTGTGAAGTCGAGGCGGGACTGCCGGAGGAGCTGACGGAGCCGAAAACCGAGCGGAAAGAAGGCTCCGTCGCTTCCGTGCGGCTCGATGCGGTGCTGTCGCTGGCGTTCAGCAGTTCGCGGAGCAAAATGGTGCCGCTGATCGAGGGCGGCCAGGTGTTTATCAACGGAAAGCTGGTGACGTCGCCGAGCGCGTCATTAAAAGAGGACGATCTCGTGACCGTGCGCCATATGGGAAAATTCCGCTATGTTGGCGTGCAGAATCAGACGAAAAAGGGAAGGCTGTACGTGGCTGTTGAACGATTTGTCTCATAATAGATATTTTGAGGGATTTTACAGGAAAAGACCATTGACAGTGTTTGTAAAAAGACGGTATTATAGAGGGTATGTAGAAGGTCCGCAGTTATGAGAATTTTCATGAAATTTTTCATACAGAAGCGGACTGCGAAGATTACGTATCAGGAAGGCAGGAAGAAAAAATGGGAAAAATTATACTGACCGGCGACCGACCGACCGGCAAGCTGCATGTAGGACATTACGTTGGTTCACTGCGCCGCCGCGTGGAGCTGCAGAACTCCGGTGAATTCGATAAAATTTACATCATGATTGCAGACGCACAGGCGCTGACCGACAATGCGGACAACCCGGAGAAGGTGCGCCAGAACATTCTGGAGGTAGCACTGGATTACCTTTCCTGCGGACTTGATCCGGAAAAGAGCACCATCTTTATCCAGTCTCAGATTCCGGAACTGTGCGAGCTTTCTTTCTATTATATGAATCTCGTTACGGTTTCCAGACTGCAGAGAAATCCAACCGTAAAATCGGAGATCCAGATGAGAAACTTTGAGGCGAGCATCCCGGTTGGATTCTTCACCTACCCGATCAGCCAGGCAGCCGATATCACTGCATTCAAGGCAACGACCGTTCCGGTTGGAGAGGATCAGATGCCGATGATCGAGCAGACACAGGAGATCGTCCACAAATTCAATACGGTTTATGGCGAGGCACTTGTGCAGCCGAAGATTATGCTGCCGGAGAATGATTCCTGCAGACGTCTGCCGGGTATCGATGGAAAAGCGAAGATGAGTAAATCGCTTGGAAACTGCATTTACCTGTCCGAGGAGCCGGATGAGATCAAGAAAAAAGTCATGAGCATGTACACCGACCCGGATCACATCAAGATCACCGACCCGGGCAAGATCGAGGGAAATACCGTATTTACTTATCTCGATGCATTCTGCCAGCCGGAGCACTTCGAGCGCTATCTGCCGGATTACGCAAATCTCGACGAGTTGAAAGCACATTACCAGAGAGGCGGCCTTGGCGATGTCAAAGTGAAGAAGTTCCTGAACAATGTACTGCAGGAGACCTTAGAGCCGATCCGCAACCGCAGAAAAGAACTGGAAAAAGACATTCCGGCGATCTATGAGATGCTGAAAAAAGGCAGCGAAGAGGCAGAAAAAGTTGCCGCTCAGACACTGGCGGATGTCAAAGCAGCCATGAAAATCAACTATTTTGATGATCTGGACCTGATCCGTTCCCAGGCAGAGCGTTACGGCAAATAATTACCAATAGAAGATGAATGGAAAAAGCGGACATTATGGTTCCGCTTTTTCTGTTGCAGGGCGGACGAAAGTTCGAAGTCCTGCGGTCGGAGAGGATAGCATATGGTCATACATGGATTTCAAAAGCTGACGCTGCTGGATTACCCGGGCAAGGTGGCGTGCACATTGTTTTCGGGCGGATGTAATTTCCGCTGCCCGTTCTGCCAGAACGGAAATCTCGTGCAGCATCCCGAATGGGAGCCGGTGATTCCGGAGGAGGAGATTTTTGCAGTGCTCGAAAAGCGGCGCGGCGTGCTGGACGGCGTCTGCGTGACGGGCGGTGAGCCGACGCTGGATCCGGATCTGGAGCGGTTCGTGACGAAAATTAAGGAACTGGGATATCTTGTGAAGCTCGATACGAATGGATACCGGCCGGAGATTTTGAAAAAGCTGGTGGAAGAGAAGAAAATCGACTACGTCGCCATGGACATCAAAAACGCGCCGTCCCGGTACGGCGAGACGGCGGGCGTGAAAAAGATCGATGTGATGCGGATCAATGAGTCGGTCGAGTTTTTAAAGAGCGGCGTGGTGGACTATGAGTTCCGGACAACGCTCTGCCAAGAGCTGCATGGAAGGGAAGAGATCGAAGCGATCGGAAAGTGGCTTTCCGGGGCAAAACGGTACTTCCTGCAGAATTACCGGGAATCGGATTATGTGATTGATCCGAGGTTCTCGGGGTATGCGAGGGAGCAGCTCGAGCGGTTCTGCGAGATCCTGCGCGGAAAGATTGAGACGGTGGAGATCCGCGGCGTGGATTAAAAAACGCTTTAAAGCGTGCGGTACCAGTAGCCGAAGCGGGCATCGGGCGCGAGCTCGGAGGGGCGCATCGCCTGCTTGAAGTGGAAAAAGCCGAAGAGGCTTGCCATGAACTGCTCATTCGGCGTGTAGACGCCGGGGACGCCGAAATACCAGAGTTCCTGCTGGTCGCGGTTCCGGGCGAGGAGCAGATGGCGATAGGACGAGGAGCCATGGAGGACGAAGCGGTTCGCATCCACCGAAAGACCGGCGGCGCGGAGCTGTGGAAGATCGTCGAGTGAGAGGCGCAGGCAGTCGGTCAGATCATCATCTGGGAACGGGTGGAACTCCGGGAACTGGTCCTGAAGCTGGAGATAGAGAGCAGCGCGGGACGGCGGCACGGCTGCTGCGGCGGGAAAATCGGCAGAAGTCATATGTAGCGGCTGGGCGGCAGAATCCGGGATGGGCTGCGGCGGTTCCGGGTTGGCAGAGGGATAGCTTTCTGCGGTTTTCACAGATTCCGCGGATGCGGGATGGAGTGTGTTGGCGGATGATTGCGTGATCCGGTCTGCAGGAACGGTGTTTACCGTGTCAGTTGATGTGGATTCTGTGGAGACGGTGGATTCCGGGCTGGAATTTTGTGGATAAGGTTCGGAATTGCTGCTGAATTCTGTGGAAAGTTCATCGAACTGTGCTTTGGAAGCGTCTGATGATGGCAGGGACTGCGCAGGTACGGCGGGATCCAGAGGTTCGGGTGTTTCGGCAGTTTTCTCTTCGGTCGGTCTGGTACCATTGTCTGCGGATGTTTTGGGCTCCTGCGGGAGCGTGGGAGCGAAAAACTCCGGCTGAATCGGAAGATCGTCCCACTGGGTGGCGATGACGCCGGTCTGGCGGCAGAGCAGGATCAGACCGCCAAGCTCGTCGAGCGTGACATCCGTCTGCCCAATGGCATCGGAGTGCGTGAAGAGTTTTCCACTCGTAGAAGAGCGCCCCGCAAGGAGATTTCCGAGCGGAATGCCGTACATCCGCCCTGACCGGCGGATAAATCCGTAGACCGTGACCGAGGTCTCCGGCGGAAGCGACGGCGATTTGATCTGGAAGTCCATGCGGCAGAAGCCGTTCTGCGACTCCACGCGGACAAAGCCGCAGCATCCGCCCTTGCGGTTGTTCGGGTATTCGTATAGATAGGCAATGAAACGCCGGTAATCAGACATAAAAACCTCCTGCATAGAAGTAAAAAGAGTAGAAAAAGATACTGCGCTACAGTTCACGATATGCGGGAAGGACAGAAAATATACGCAGAGAAGAAAGGAAGTGCACAATGGAAGAAGAAACAAAGCTGGAAACGCCGGAGGAAAAAGCGCACCGGAAAGAACGGGAACGCTTCATGCGCCAGGCGATTACGCAGGCGAAGAAAGCGGAAAAGCTGATGGAAGTGCCGATCGGCTGTGTGATTGTGTACGAGGGAAAGGTGATTGCGCGGGGCTATAACCGCAGAAATACGGATAAAAACACGCTGTCCCACGCGGAACTGAATGCGATCCGGAAAGCAAGCAAAAAGCTCGGCGACTGGCGGCTGGAGGGCTGTACGTTGTATGTCACCCTAGAACCGTGCCAGATGTGCGCCGGTGCGATCGTACAGGCGAGAGTCAGCGAAGTCGTCATCGGCAGCATGAACCCGAAGGCGGGCTGCGCGGGATCGATCTTAAATATGCTGGAAATGCACGAGTTTAACCATCAGGTGAAGGTCGAGCGCGGCGTGCTGAAAGAAGAGTGCTCGGAGATGCTGAGTGCGTTTTTCCGGAGACTGCGGGTGGTGAAAAAGAAGAAAAAAGAAGAGAGGAAGAGGGTGGAAGAAGGGAAAGAATAAAAGAAGAGGCAGCATCGGGATGGGATGCTGCCTGAGGAAGATTATTTGTTTGAGTAAGTTGCACTTTCGAATATTTCCGTAAAAAATACAATCCCCGTATTTCCATCGGAAACCATCGAAAAAATCATTGACGAATCCCGAAAAAAGCACTATAATATATGATGTATTTGACAAAATACGGAGAAGTACCCAAGAGGCTGAAGGGTCTGGCTTCGAACACCAGTAGGTCGGAAACGGCGCAAGGGTTCAAATCCCTTCTTCTCCGCTATGCAAAAAAGAGACAGCAAAAAGATTGAAAAATCGAAAAAGCTGTCTCTTTTTCTGTGAGAAATTATGAAACAGATGCAAAACAAAAGAAACAAAGACAGAAAAAGCATCACCAGTTCACGAAAAGGGACCGATGCACAACAAAGCAAAATAAAAAGGAGAGACAATACATGGCGCAGTTACCACAGGAATTTCTGACCCGCATGCAGGACATGCTGGGCGATGAATTTGATGCATTTTTAACTTCCTACGACGCACCCCGCACAGCCGGGCTGCGTGTGAATACAAAAAAATGCCGGACCGAAGATTTCCCGCCGCTTGTTCCGGGAACGTGGAAGAAAATTCCGTGGATTCCAAACGGCTATTTCGTGCCGGACGGCATGCGCATGGGGCAGTCTCCACTGTATGCGGCAGGCGTCTTCTATCTGCAGGAGCCAAGCGCCATGACCCCGGCGTCCCGCCTCCCAATCGAACCGGGTGAGCGTGTGCTCGATCTCTGCGCCGCACCGGGCGGCAAGGCAACCGAGCTGAATGCGCGCCTGAAAGGAACCGGCCTTCTCGTCGCCAATGACATCAGCAACGCCCGCGCCAAAGCACTGCTGCGCAATCTGGAGCTGTTCGGAAGTGAAAACGTGCTTGTCACCAATGAGACACCGGCAGGCCTTGCAGACGTCTTCCCGGGCTTCTTCGATAAAATCCTCGTGGATGCACCGTGCTCCGGCGAGGGCATGTTCCGGAAAGATGAGGCAGTCATCGGCACCTGGACCCCGGAGCGGCCGGATTTCTTTGCGGATCTGCAGCGAGAGATCACCTCGAATGCTGTCAAAATGCTGCGTCCGGGCGGCCTCATGATGTATTCGACGTGTACCTTCGCCCCGCAGGAGGACGAGGGAACCGTTTCTTTCCTTCTGGAAAACTTCCCGGAAATGGAACTGATCGAGATGGAAGGCTACGAAGGTTTTTCAAAAGGCAATCCAGTCTGGGGAAACGGCGATCCGGAGATCGAAAAGACCGTGCGCATCTGGCCGCATAAAATGAACGGCGAGGGCCATTACCTTGCCCTGTTCCGCAAAAAAGGCGAAGCCATTCCTTATGAGACAGAAGAAAAACCGATCGAAAAGAAAAACAAAAAACAGAAAAACCGGAAAAAAGACCGCGGAACGGAAGCACCGGGTCCGTCGAAAGCAGAAAAACAGATCCTTTCCGATTTCCTGTCCCGGATGACAGCACCGATCCCGGTGGAGGAACTGGAAGTCCGCGCCGGAAAAGTATACCATTCCCCGTCCCTGCCGGATGGCGTGCGGAATCTTCATTTCCTGCGGAACGGTCTGTATCTCGGTGAACTGAAAAAAGACCGTTTCGAGCCGTCACAGCCGTTTGCCGTGACACTCTCCGCGGACAAGTTCAAAGATTACATGAATTTAAAGGCAGATGACGAGCGTACCGAAAAATATCTCCACGGTGAGACAATTTCCGTAGAGCCGGGAGAGACCGCATCGCCGTCGGGCTGGAAGCTGGTCTGCGTCGATGGATTCGGCCTTGGATGGGGCAAACTGGTCAATGGAACCTTGAAAAATAAGTACCCTGTTGGATGGAGAAAGTAGAAAAATCATGCCAGTTTTTGCAGGAAAAACGTCGAAATATTACAAAGTTATTAACAGAAATTAAAAAAGACTTTCATTTCAGACATACTTGTGTTATAATGGCAAAGTACGGCGGGAAAAAAGGCCCATTTTCCGCAGTAACTTGGAGTGACAATCAGCAACAGAACGTAATAAGTATGAGGTGTACGACATGAAAAAAAAGAAATTATTCAGCCTGGTTTTGGCCACAGTGCTTACGGCAGCAACCGTTCTGCCATGCTATGGTGCCAGTACAAAGGAGAAAATTTCAAATGCTCAGGCAGAACAGGCTGCCGCACAGTCTCAGCTTGACAGCATACAGAGCAGGATTGACGAACTCAATTCCAAAAAGGGACAATCAGAAGAATATCTTTCCGAACTGAACCAGCAGCTGGACGATCTGCAGAACCGTCTGCAGGAGCTTCAGGATCAGTATGATGCGAAGCAGAACGAACTGGTACAGATTCAGGCAGATCTGGAAGATGCAAAAGCAAAAGAAGAAGAGCAGTACGAGGCGATGAAGCTCCGTATCCAGTATATGTATGAAAATTCCTCCGGAAACGGATACATGGCAATGCTCTTTTCTTCCAAAAGCATTTCAGAGCTGATCAGCCGGGCAGAATACATACAGAAAATTTCCGATTTCGACCGCGATCTTATGCAGGAGTATGAGGACACGGTAGACCAGGTAAAAGAAAAAGAAACACAGGTGCAGGAAGAGCAGGCAGCGATCGTAGAACTGCAGCAGCAGAGCAGCGATCAGCAGGAAGCCATTCAGGAGCTGTACGCAGCAGCTTATCAGGAACTCCGTACCTACTCCGCAGAGCTGGACGATGCAAAATCCAGCGAGAGTGCACTGGTAGATGAAATCAACAGCAAAGCAGATGCAATCAATGACCTGATCCGTCAGGCGAAAGAAGAGGAGATTGCAGCGCAGAAGAAAGCAGAAGAGGAAGCAGCCGCAGCAGCCGCCGCACAGCAGGCTGCCGCAGAAGCTGAGGCTGAGGCCGCCAGAAAACAGGCAGCCGAGGCCGCAAGAGTCGCAGCCGCAGAAGCAGCAAATGCCGCAGCGAAAGCAGATACCGATACAAGCAGCAGCTCCGGAAGCAGTTCTTCGGACAGCAGCGCATCCTCCACGACAACGGGGAGTCCATCCGCGTCAGATACTTCCAGCAGCTCCTCCAGCGGAACATACCTTGGAAGATTTAAACTGACAGGCTATTGCTCCTGTTCCATCTGTACCGGACAGTGGTCCGGCGGATCCACCGCGAGCGGAACCACACCGACCGCAGGAAGAACGATCGCCATGGGCGGTGTACCATTCGGAACGAAACTGATGATCAACGGCCAGGTTTACACGGTAGAAGACCGCGGAACCGCTTACGGCCACGTAGACATCTTCTGCAGCAGCCATTCCGAGGCGCTGAGCTTCGGCGTGCAGTATGCAGATGTATATCAGCTGAGCTGAGAAACAAAGATAAGAGATATGCCGGAACAGAACTTCCGGCATATCTCTTTTTTTGACTTTCTCAGAAACTGTCATTCTAAAATAACACCAAAAAGGCCGCAAACCTGTGTAAAATGTACCTTTTGAAGCAATAATAAAAAAAATTAAAAAAAATTCAAAAAAGGTGTTGACATTCCTATAGACATCATATATAATAGCTATTGTTGACGGACGAGAGTTCAGAAAACAAATAAAATCGAAGCGTGGCTCAGTTTGGTAGAGCGCTGCGTTCGGGACGCAGAGGTCGTGGGTTCGAATCCCGTCGCTTCGACTGGAATGAAAATGCCGAAAGCCTTGACAATCAAGAGCTTCGGCATTTTTTCGTATGTCAGAAAGAGAACAGGAAACAGTACACGAGGAGGAAATTTTTGTGAAAGCATTATTTTTTGATATTGATGGAACGTTACTGAGTGAGATTACAAAAGAAATTCCGCAGAGCGCGCTCGATGCATTGAAAAAGACAGCGGAAAAAGGAAATCTTACGTTTATTAATACCGGCCGCACCTGGTCGGAGCTGCCCGAGGAGCTGAAAAAGCTTCCGTTTTCCGGATTTCTGTGCGGCTGCGGGACCTATCTGCGCCGGGACGGCGAAATCCTGATGCATCAGACGATTCCGAAAAAGCGCTGTGAGGAAATCCCGGTTATTTTAAAGGAGTGCAGGATCGGCATGATTCTGGAGGGAACGGATAATGTTTATTTTTCGTCGGAGGTATCCCGTTTTCGGGAGGTCGAGCAGACCCGTGCCTATTTCGCAGCTGTCGGAATCGGACTCGCGGAGACAGCGGAGACAAAAGGAATCATTTACGATAAATTTTGTATCGTAACCGATGCACAGTCTGATATAGAACGTATGTACCGTGAATTTGAGCAGGAGTTTGATATCATGGATCGCCGCGGCGGTGTATACGAAATCGTTCCGCACGGCTGCAGCAAAGGAACAGCTGTGGACTATGCGCTGAAACAGTTTCAGCTGGAGAAAGAAGATGCATACGTATTTGGCGACAGCAGCAACGACCTTACCATGTTCCGGTGCGGCGCACACACCATTGCGCTTGGAAAACATGATGAGATTCTGGATCCGTACACAGAGTACGTAACCGATACCGTCGAGCGGGACGGCGTGGCAAAGGCGATGGAGCATTACGGATTGATCTGACAGAAAAAAAGAAAAAAAGAAAGCGAAGGGGCGCATTTGAAAAGAAATTTTCAGGTGCGCCCCTTTGGTTGCAATTTTTTGAAAAAGGAAACAAGAAAAGCAGCGTCTGAAAAGGTATGTGCATTGCAAAGTAAAAAATTTCATGGTAATATAAAAATGAGTTTTTATGTATATTTGTAATGATACCAGGAGGTGAGCGTTCAGAAGTTCCATGGAAACAGAAAAAAATCAGATAAATAAAAAAAGCCTCAGATACCGTTTTACAGCAGGAACGATCGGAGTAAGTGTCTGGCAGCAGGAATGAATGCTCACTTGGCAAAGCCTATAAAAATTGAAAACATAAAGAGAATTTTGTGTGAATATTGTGTGTAGTGGTTGCAACTTCTCAAATCCGTATACCTGTTTTTCACGTTTTGTAGGATATTATAACGTAAATGTAAAACTGGCAGGGACAGGTTCTCTGTATACAGATAAAAGCAGGATAATGAAGTATAAAACAGAGAGAGGATTTTTATAAAATGGAAAAGTATGAAGACAAAATATATTCTTTAGGTGAGGCTGTAACGGGACAGACACAGGCTATGTCACAGGCCGTACAGAAAACACTGGAAAATAATGGCGGGGTAGGTATAATGACAGGATCTTATGACCAAAACCTGTCTATTTTGTCTGTGAATAATCTGCTGTTGCATAGTACAGGATATACATTCGATACTTTCATGGAACAGACAAAAGGCTCATTGAGAAACTTC